>ENA-OQJE01000114-OQJE01000114.1-human-gut-metagenome-genome-assembly--contig:-NODE-114-length-17635-cov-3.788325_pt1 | contig 17635 bp, 20 predicted proteins | sample MGYA00242594_ERZ504760 | MGnify/ENA primary metagenome ERZ504760 (study PRJEB26092, sample SAMD00036358) | human gut metagenome | host: Homo sapiens | study: EMG produced TPA metagenomics assembly of...
TGGAGCTTTCTTAGTTCAGTTGTTTCGTGTGGTAACTTAACAATAACGGATTATGGAAAGTAATTCCACTGCTTTTTAATAAAAATAAAACTGCGACCACAGCCTTGGCAGGCCATCGCGCAGCGATTTTGTTCAATCGGGATTTGTTGAATTGAGAAAAAATGAAGAGAGAGGTAATTAAATGCAAAAAGAAGATGTTATTAAAAATTATTTCCAATCGTGGCTTGATAAAAAACATCGAACCATTAGAAAACATTTTTTCTGATGACATTATTTATAGTGAGTGCTATGGACCGGAATATCACGGATTACCTCAAATGCTAAAGTGGTTTTCTGATTGGAATATAAAAGGTACAGTTTTGAAGTGGGAAATAAAAAAATTTATTCATCAAGGTTTGTTCACAGTTGTAGAATGGTATTTTGAATGTGATTATAACAATGAGATTAGTGGATTTGACGGAGTATCTATTATTGAATTTAATAAAAATATGAAAATCATTAACTTAAAAGAATTTCAATCGAAATCTGAGCATGATTATCCTTATGAGTAATCTACAACCTCACGTTTGTGAAATCAAGAAAAACAATATTTAATATGGAATATAGAATGAGGAAGTTAAAATGCAGTATTCAATGTTAGAAAATGGAATGGATTTTATTATATCAGGAATTTTACATCTGCAAAAAGCAGAGAGTGAAAATGCGGAAGAAAATATACAAGGCAGAGAATTAAAATATGCATTCTTGCATTCGTCGTCTGGAATTGAGTTAGTTTTTAAGAGTCGATTAAACATAGAACATTGAACATATATTTTTGAAGATATGAACAAAGCATCAAAAAAGAGCTATAAAGATGGTTCATTAAAAACAGTTGATAGAAGAATATTTAATGGAATGTCCAGAATGTGGGAAAAATTTTTACGGTATGCAGATGATGATACAAAATGTGAGTGTTATTTTTGCGGCTAGCCTTATATGTGATTTCTGTCCGTCGGACCGGAGTTTTGCTTACAGCTTCCTTCAGATTCCATCTCACGATGGACACCCTTACTGTTCAGCTATACACTTCCCACTATCTGGGCGTGTTCGGGACTTTCACCCGTTAGAGCGCGCCCATGGCGCGCAAACTAAAAGCCCGGTCTGCACATACTTATGCAAACCGGGTCTATATTTAACGTATCTTGTAACTATTAAACTATACCAATTCAGGAATTTTATATCCTGCTTCCTCCATCGATTTTTCAAATTCTCCAAGGCTGACATTTGCCTCTTCGGCTGCTACATCTATTTTTAACCTTCCCTTTGAAACCAATGAATACAACATATTATTTTTTCCCTGAAGAATCCCCTCTTCCTTCTGTTCCTCACCATACTCCTTGGCATATTCCTTTGCATATTCCTTTGCATACTCTTTTGCATATTCCATTGCATACTGTCTTACTGCTTCGCTCATAGCACCACGTCCTTCCTTTTCTTTGTAATAAGCCACTGCTTTTTGACAATGTCTCACTTTTTATCAGCTCCGGCCTGCACTGATGAAAATCTCTCATCATCCGACCTATATCATCATTACCTTCATACCTTCCATTTACATAGATGATATGTGAACCGCATTTGTCATTACAATTTTTCACTTCTCATGGACCGCATACACATATTCATTTTCCTGTAAAAACTGCAGCACCTCATAGCTTTCATTATTTTTTTGCTCCACTGCTGTTGTCTCGGATATCAGGTTAAGCTTTGAAAAATCTATCCCGCTGTAGTCAAAATATCCTTTGTAAGCAGACAAATCATTTTCTGCCTGTGATTCATCATCTGCCTGCAAAACCTCTTTATATTCACTCATATCACTAATATCCTTCATATGTGCTTTTGCCATAATGATTGTCCCATCCTCAAGCATCCAGATTGTATGATTTTGTGTACCATCATACTTCTCAAACCTGATTATCCAGTAATATGCCGTATATGTGTTAAAAGTATTATCCGATGCCTTTTTCGCTGCTGCCTCCCACGTATACCAGTTAGAGTAGTCAGGTGAAAGATTTACAGGATAGAGCTTTTCGTCATAAAGCTTTTCCATGCTTTTTCTGCATGTGGCAACTGCCTGATAATCCTGCTCATCCATCTCATAAGAGGCAGCATCATCTGTCATGCTGTCCCACTGCCCATCTATGAGCGAGAGCTTCTCCGACAATTTCAGATTGGCAGATGCTTCCTTTGCCATTACAGAGCCTGAAGGCAGATAGCTTTTAGGAACCTTCGCCACATGATCATGTTCACTTTTCTGGTTTGCCTCAAGCACTATGCCAGGCACCATGATGCCTGCTATTACTATACAGATTACTGCAACAGACATTATTATTAATTTGAAGCTGTCTTTTTTCATATCTTCCTTTAAATCTTACGAATTTACCATTTTTTATATCTATATTGCGTTCAGATTACCACGGCAGCAAAATCCTCATCGTTGTTCCGCATCCGGGTTCACTTTCCACAGAAAGTACTGCATTATGGTGCTCTAAAATGATTGCCACAAGCGACATTCCGATTCCGGCACCGCCCTCTTTTCTGGCTCTTGATTTGTCTGCCATATAAAACTCATCACAAATTCTTTCTGCCTGCTCCTTAGTCATTCCGATTCCATGATCGATTATGCTGATTTCATATGCCCTCGTGCATTTCCTGTCATCTGCTGATTCGGCTTCGCCTATATCCGTTTTATCTTTAGGTATATTACAAACCCTATTGTCCACAAATTTTCCTGTAACCTCAACCTGCTGACCTTCTTCTGACGCTTTTCTTGCATTATCCATCATATTGACAAGTGCTGTAACCAAAAGCTCTCTATTCACGGTCAGCACAGTATCCTCTATCTCTGTTTCTATAGTAAGATGCCTGTTTTCGTATGCAGGCTCAACAACCTTTACCACCTCTGCACAAAGATCTGCCATATGAACCCGCGCTTTTTCAATATCATGCCGGCGAAGATATATCAGCTCAAAAAGCTTCTGCGACATGCTCTCCAGACGTTTTCCCTCCGAAAAGATATATCCAAGCGCCATCATCTGCTCCTCTCTCGGAAGCTCCAGTGAACGCATCGTGTCTGCATATCCAATGATTGACGTCATAGGGGTTTTTTATCTCGTGTGTAAAATCCGCTACAAACTGCTCACGCCTGCGCACCATATCGTTAAGCTCGTCTACATGATCCGATACTGCCTGCGCCATGATATTAAATTTCTGCGCAAGAAGCCCTATCTCATCATGACTTTTTACGTTTACCCTTGTGGCATAATCCCCCTGCGCTATTTCCTCGCTGACATGGTTAAGCTTCTCGAGCGGCTTTGTCATGTACCTGCTGATAAAATACATTGCTGCCGACTCTGCAATCAATATGACTATTATTATCAGCCTGAAATAGTTTATCTGCTCATCAAGCAGTGTATACGCCTCTGATGCATCGCATTTACTTACTATCCAGAGATTTTTTTCATCTATCACACTCTGCGATGTAACATAGATATAGTGCTTTTGGGATTCTTCTTTTATCACATAGTTTTTGTTTCCTGTTGTGAGATTTTTAAAAAGTGTATCACTTATCCCTGCATCACTTTTGTCATCTGTATATACTTTTTCACCATCAAAATATATGTAGAAAAATGAATCCCTTGAGCGCACACTGCTGCTTACACGGCTTCCGATCTGCGGAAGTTGCGCGACTATTGATGATGCGGAAATGCTGCTCTTTTCTGCATTATTGTTATCTGTATTATTGTTCGAAGTTTCAGAATTATCGGAAACTGAATTTAAAAGCTGCAAAAGCTCATACTCCACAGAGGACTGTACCAGATTATTCTGCACAATAGCATTTTTAAGCTGTGTCTGCTTCGCCAGCTCAAAATTCTTGTGTATCATGAGGTATCCCACCAGCCCCAGTCCAAGTGAAAGCAGTATTAAGTTTGTGAACAATACCTTGTACCTGAATTTCATTTATCCCTCTTTTTGTATATTACGCTTACCCATATTTAATGGTCTTTAGTTTTCTATTCTTCCAGCCTGTATCCTGCCTTAAATACGGTTTTAAGGCTGTCTCCTATATCAAGCTTTTTGCGCAGTCTCTGTATGTGAAGATCGAGAGTCCTCGACTCGACAGAGTACTCACTTCCCCATATTTCTTCATATATTTTTTCTCTGAAAAGTGTGATATTTTTATTGCGCATCAAAAGCTCAAGCAGCTCAAATTCCTTTGGTGTAAGCTCTATATGCTTCCCTGCCTTTGATACATTCTGGTTTTTCGTATCGATAGCTATATCCTTAAAGGTGAGCTGCTGCTCCATCTTATTATAACGTCTTAGCACTATATTTACCCGGGCTAAAAGCTCAACAATCTCAAATGGCTTTACCATATAGTCCTCGGCACCGGACGTGAGACCTCTTAGCCTGTCATCTAAAGTGGCTTTTGCTGTGAGAAATATAACAGGTATGCCAAGCGGCTTTATGTATTCCATAAGCTCAAAGCCGTTTAACTTCGGCAGCATTACATCAAGTATTATCAGGTCAAAATTTCTCTCCTCCAGAATATCTGCTGCCTCCATACCATCAAAGGCACAGGTGCAGCTATAGCCTGCTTTCATGAGATTTAATCTGATGAGGTCTGATATCGGTTTTTCGTCTTCTACTATTAATATTTCTATCATGATGTTCCTTCTAAAATTTATAATCTTTTATAAATCTTTGCATATTCTTCTTTTGCTGTCAATCCTAAGGAGCATATATTTAGACTGCATTATGCATGGCTATTTATATATTAACAGCTACTTGTATCTAAAATGTATCAGTCGCAAGCAATTACATACGAAAAATCCGCCATGCATACACTGCATGACGGATTACTCTTTAATCATATGCTGCTCCTTTAACCTATCTTCCCCCTTAAAAATCACAATTATCTACACAACCCTGGTAAGTAGGGTTTTCATCCTCAAATGTATCAATTATTTCATAAGACTGAACATTACGGTTAATTAAACTGACCGGTTCCTTGCCAAATGATAATGAAAAGGGATTTTTTTCATCTCTGCACTCCTGTTTTATAACTCTTTATAACTTTTAATAATTTTTATAACTCTTTATAACTTTGTAATCTTTTTATAACTCTTTATAACTTATTTGTCAAGGTCTTGTCCCATACGCACCCTACAGTCCAATATGTTCCCCTACAGCCTCCTGTAGTTCTCAAGAAGCTTGTGCAGATCATCAATCTCTCCAATAAGCCTCTTTCCTATATCGGTATCCTTCACAAGCATACGTCTCTTATCATTCTCCTCCACCTCTGATGATGTCTCTATGTCAGTATTATTTATCAGGGCATCCTCCACCGATGTAAAAGGCGTGTGTGCCTTGAGCCTTAGACCATGTGAATTGTAAATCAGTGTATAGCCGGCGATACCGGTTTCTTGTTCATCGCACGACAGAAGCCTCCATCTATCACAAACAGCTTGCCATTGGCCCTGACAGGGTTCTCTCCCTCTATTGCGTGAACCGGTGTATGTCCATTTATGATATGCGCATCATCATCATACAGCCCGAACTCGTGCAGTATCTGACAGCAGAAGCTCTTATCGTAATACCTGCTGTAATATGGGTTAGAAGGCTCTTCCCACATGCTCTTGTCTGTAACATATTCCATCTCAAAGGTCTTAAGCCTTCTGCCGCACAGCGGTGATTTTTTCTCCTCCCCACAAAAACCACATAAAGTCCACATCATCCTTATAAGGATTGTCCACATACGCAGCCCTTGCCTTCTCATCACATTTGTCAAGCAGTGCCCTTCCGTGATAAAATTCGCCATCAATATACAGCTTATCAAAGGCTCCGTTGCTATCAACCGGAACACAGCCATGATAGAGCAGGTTGCCATTGTATACATTGTACATGCCGCCCTTATCATACAAAAATCTGACATGCTTGTGCAGGCGCTGTCCTGTCACAAACTGTCTGTGCAGCTTTCTCATGATGACAGTCTCCTCGTCACTTAGTGCGTAGGGTCTCTCATCATCAACGGTTGGAAAGCGCTTTCTGTCCACTCCTACATCCTGCAACTCGTCCAGCCTGTCAAGCATCAGCCTGTTTCCCATCTCATACTCGGGATGTGCAAGTATAAGCTGCCCCTCAAGCTTAAAAAGCATTACTGTGATGGCTGCCCTTGCAGCCTCAATTCCATCCTCTATACCATATGTTTTCATGCCAAACAGCATTAGCTGTCGTAAGCTTATTCCGTAGGCATTCTCAAGAATTTCCACATTGTTGTATTTAAGATTGTTGCGGATGACATTACATATACATGCATCATTTCCACATGCCGCACCCATCCAGAGAATGTCGTGATTGCCCCACTCGATATCAAGCGAGTGATAATCATAAAGCAGATCGAGAATCTTATCCGCGCTTCCTCCTCTGTCAAATACATCTCCCACAATGTGCAGATGGTCAACAGCAAGCCTCTTAATCAGTGCAGACAAAGCGATTATAAACTCATCCGCATCCTCTAAATCAATTATAGTCTTTAATATCTGCTTGTGATATCTGACCTGGTTTGCATCCTCATCCTCCTGCGCATGCAAAAGCTCATCGATAATGTACGCATATTCCTCAGGCAGAGCCTTTCTGACCTTCGACCTGGTGTACTTTGATGAGAGCAGCTTTGCGACAAGTATAAGCTGATTTAACGTCATAGCGTACCAGTCACTGTCTATCTTTCCCTGTTCATCAAGCAGGGCCATTTTCTCTCTTGGATAGTATATGAGCGTGCAAAGCTCCTGTCTGTCATAATCAGAAATCGTATCCTTGAAAATCAAATCCACCTTTTCCTTTATCACACCTGAGCAGTTGTTCATGATATGTAAAAAAGCCTCATACTCGCCATGTATATCACTCAGGAAAAACTCCGTGCCCTTTGGCAGGTTTATAATCGCAGAAAGATTGACTATCTCCCTGATTACATCCTGACTTGATGAATAATTTTGTTTTAACAGCTTCAGATATTTTGTATTACCTTTATCGTTGTACATATTTCCCCCGTAACCTCTTATTTTTCAATGAAATATATTAATTCGCTCCTATTCATGTTCCATGCTATACCGGATAAATCCCTTAAATTACATTTTTTTCATTATATAATAATTTTTTTCACCTCGCAACCAACCCTGTCATTTGTACTAAAAAAGATGCGCAAAACTAATACTATTTTACGCATCTTTGACATATTTTATATTCTGAATAATTACCTTTATTTCATGTACTCAGGTGTCACATTCCTGCCCATGCCTTCAAGCATTTCCTTGTCACTTCTGATTGTGGCACACGCTACTGTCGTAAGCATGTTTCCTGTAATTGTGGCTGATGCTCCAGACTTGAATGCAAGCTCCCCATCATTTGTAAGCAGCGCCCTGCCGGCTCCAAGACGTATGTCAGCCTTTGGATTTATATATCTGAAAAATGACACTGTACGCAGTATATCAGGCTCACTGATATGCTCAAGTCCCTCAAGCGGAGTGCCTGCAATCGGCATAAGCGCATTAAGCGGAATGGAATCCACTCCTACCTCTGCAAGGCTTACTGCCATATCAAGCCTGTCCTCCCAGGTCTCACCCATTCCGATGATGCCACCTGAGCACGCATACATGCCCTCTGCCTTCACCTTTTTAAGCGTCTCAATCTTCATATCATAGGTGTGTGTGGTGCATATATTGGGGAAATTACGCTTTGAGGTCTCTATATTGTGGTGATAGCTGCTGACACCTGCCTCGTGCAGTCTGTGAAGCTGCTCTGCTGAAAGAAAGCCCATTGATGCACATAAATCAATCTTGCACTCTCTTTTCATAGTCTCATATGCATGTATTGCCTTGTCAAATTCCTCACCTGTCAGCGCTTTTCCCGCTGTAACTATCGAGAAACGGTCTACACCCTCTCTCTCATTCATCCTGCAGGCCTCAAGTATTTTCTCCTCAGGTAAAAAATCATAAACCTCACAATTTGTATGATTATGTGCTGACTGCGCACAGTATTTGCAGTCCTCAGGGCATTTTCCGCTTCTTCCGTTTATTATCGAGCACAAATCTACCTTGTCGCCGATAAACTTCTCCCTGATCATATCTGCGCCCTTACACAGCTCGTCTAAATCACATGTAAGGAAAAATGATAGGTCATCATCCCTTGTGATTCTTCTTCCGTCTATTATCTCCTGTGCCAGTGTTATTGGATCCATTTTAATCTCCTTCGTGTCCTGTATTTCTTCTCTCATTTAATAAGTATCATTATAATACATATCATCCATTATAATTGTCAACTATAATTTTTTCTCGGTTAACAATTATAATAAAAAACAGAAAACGTCAAGATGTTTTTATATATTTAAACCAGCATAATCAATGTTCCTGCTATGATGAACACCAGTCCTGTAAAGGATTTAATCGTCAGTCTTTTCCTTAAATACGAAATATAGAAAACACGATTGACACAACTATGCTGAGCTTATCTATAGGCACTACGACACTCGCAAGTCCGTCCTGCAGTGCCTTGTAATAGCAAAGCCATGAGCCGCCTGTTGCAAGTCCCGAAAGGCAGATAAAGCCAAGCTCTTTTTTCTCTATATGCTTTATGGTGTGCTGTTTTCCTGTGACAAATACCACTATCCAAGCCATGATAAGCACCACTATCGTCCTTATCGCAGTTCCCAGATTAGAATTGATTCCCTCTATGCCGACCTTTCCCAGTATTGAGGTGAAGCTGGCAAAAACAGCAGACAGCACTGCATAAAACAGCCATCCATGGGAACCCCTGGCCTTATTCTGCTCTTCCTGTGATATCTCCCTTTTGGTGATCATCATATACGTTCCAATTGCTATAAGCACCACACATACCAGCCTGAGTACGTTTATCTCCTCTTTAAAAAAGATAAATGCAAGTATAATGGTCAGTATTGTGCTTGATTTATCAATCGGCACCACTCTGTTTACATCGCCAAGCTGAAGTGCTTTAAAATAACAAAGCCATGAGGCTCCGGTTGCGACTCCTGAAAGCATCAGAAATATCCATGTCTTTGCTGACACAGCTGTAATCTGCCCCTGCGCTTTAACCACAAATACCATAATCCATGAAAAAATACAAAACTAACAATTGTCCTGATTGCAGTTGCTACGTTTGAATCAGTTTTTTTGTATACCACACTTTGCCAGTATTGATGTTATACCCGCAAAAAATAGCGGATCCAAATGCATATAATACCCACATATTTTTATCGGTCTACACCCCGGTCAACTCCGTTGTCCGGAGTTCGATTCCTCCATTCTTCTAAATACAAAAAAAAACCGTTCAAGGAACGGCTTCTTTTACGCTAATGAGACATCGGGGATTCGAACCCCGGACAACTTGATTAAAAGTCAAGTGCTCTACCACCTGAGCTAATATCCCATATATTCAAATTGTAACAGGGCTAGTTGGATTCGAACCAACGAATGCAGGAATCAAAATCCTGTGCCTTACCGCTTGGCGATAGCCCTTGAGTAATACTCGTGCGCCGCACGGATACGCATATAATGCGCACGACACTATTTGCACTAATGCAAAGGGTGGATACAGGGATTCGAACCCTGGGCCTCCAGAGCCACAATCTGGCGCGCTAACCAACTGCGCTATACCCACCATATTTACTTCATATGGTCCATATGGAATTAATATGAAATAAAAAATGTGCCTGAAGGGATTCGAACCCCCGACACCCGGCTTAGAAGGCCGGTGCTCTATCCAACTGAGCTACAGACACATATGGGATACTGCGAATACTGCAATATCTAAGCGGGTGATGGGAATCGAACCCACGTATCCAGCTTGGAAGGCTGGTGTTCTACCATTGAACTACACCCGCATGTAGTCGGGGTGACAGGATTCGAACCTGCGACCTCCTGGTTCCCAAACCAGGCGCTCTAGCCAAGCTGAGCCACTACCCCGAAGGATTTGTTTGCGTTTCTTTCCGTGACGCAAGAATTAGTATATAGCAAAGGGCAGAATATGTCAACTAACTTTTTTATTTTTTTTATATTTTTTTTTAAAAGTGGCTGCCGGACAGCTTAAAAGAGCTTCCCGGCAGGCATTTTATCCGTATACGTTGCAATTCAACTCCTATACTCTAGATCACCTTCACAAGCATCTCTTTCATGGCGCGAAGAGCCTTGCCTCGATGGCTTATGGCATTCTTCTGCTGGGGAGTAAGCTCTGCAGAAGAGCAGCCGTACTCATCTAAATAGAAGATAGGATCATAACCAAAGCCGTTGGCTCCCGCTATCTCCCATCCTATGTAGCCCTCCATAGTCTGTCTGGTCACAAGTTCCTTTCCATCCGGCAGCACTGCGGCGATAGCACACACAAAGCGGGCTGTACGCTTCTCCTTTGGCACACCGTCAAGGCGTTCTATAAGGTTATTATTCTTTATATCATAGGAAGTATCCTCGCCCATATAGCGCGCTGAATATACTCCCGGTTCCTTATTCAGATAGTCAATCTCAAGTCCTGAGTCGTCTGCGAGAACAATTGCATCTGTGTGTGCCGCAATTGCGCGTGCCTTAATCAGCGCATTGTCTTCAAAGGTCTTCCCATCCTCCACTATATCCACATTGATACCTGCTTCCTTCATTGAACGTATATCCACGTCACAGTCTGAAAGTATCTCTTTGATTTCTCTGAGCTTATCCTTGTTTCCTGTTGCAAATATGATTTTTGTCATAATATATTTCCTTCCTTCTTTTTCTATTCGGACAATTTCCAGATACAGCTAGTAGCCCTCATCAAAGGCCTGCATGATTGCATTGTATATACCCTGCGCTGCCTGTTTCTGATAGTCTGCATTGGCCAGATTGTCAAGCTCCTGTCTGTTGGTCATGAAGCCCACCTCCACAAGTGCAACCGGAGCCTCACTTGTTCTTATTATATATATGTCATCTGCAGGAAGCAGCCCAAATGCCCTGTTTCCTGTCGCAGCTGTCACGTTATCCATGCAAATCTGTGCAAGATGTTTACTTCCGAGCTCTCTGTTATCTGACTGGCTGTAGAGCACCTGCGTACCCGAAACTGCGGTGAAATTGCCCTTTTCATATGAGTTGCAATGCACGCTTATAAATAAATCCGCATCCGCCTTATTGGCAAGTGCCGCTCTCTGCTGCAATGTAGGATTGGTATCTGTTGTCCTGGTGTAGAATATCCCAAGCCTTTTGTCACCTGAATAGCTGTCAAGCTGTTCCTTAAGTGCCAGCACTATGTCCAGATTGATGCTTTTTTCCTCTATTCCGTTTCGCACGGCACCGGTCATACGGCCGCCGTGACCTGCATCTATTATGATGACCTTATCGTATATATCATGCAGATTGACAAAGCTAAGATAAAGATATCCATTCTCTATGCGCTGCTTCACCTGATAGAGCTTGTCTGTAGTGATAGCTATCACACCATCTGTCCCCTTGCGGTAATACTGCATGGAATCTATATGATTTGACCTGCCTGTCATGGAATACTTCGTAAAGTAATTGTCCACATCAGCCTTAAGCTTTACATAGACCGTCTGCGTCAGGGCATCGTTTTCCACCGATATACTTTGGCGCTCCCCTTCTGAGTCGTCCGGCAGCTCTATCCTTAAATCATCCTCAAAGCCGGCTTTCTCCTGCAATATCTCATCAGGGTTCTTCTCCTGCTTTGCATCTGTGGAAGCCTTGACATAGTTTTGCAGCACATTATCCTCCAGTGCTTTTGCCATATCATACTTCTCATTTATAGCCGGAAGCTTTTCAAGCGTGACCGGCACGATAAGTGCAAGCATAACGAAAAATACTGTTATTATCTTTAGAATATTTCTATACATATCATCTGTTATCAGAAAAGGCCTTTATACAGAGGTTACAATCCTGTTTTTCCTTTACATTGATATATGCCACACCATCATAGCTGATGTAGCCCTCGCCATCATCCAGATTGACCGTAGACATGTATGCTTCACCCGAGTTGTACTCTATAGCCATCGGATGAGTCGAGCCCGGTGTATTTATATAAAGTACAATGGCATAACGCTCACCGGACTCCAAATCAACAGGCTCATCAAAATCAACAGTGTAATAGCCTGCATTTTTTAGTGACCCCTCAGCCACAAGCGTCTTATTTTTAAAAGAATACTCATTCTCAAAATTCTTAACCACATACAGCTTGTATGAGGTATCCGCTGCTGTAGCATAAAAGCCGGAAGCCCTTAGCGATTCAGCCGACTGTGCGGTAAATATGTTGGCTCCGTACATATCCTCCTTGTCGTAGCCCATCTTTCCTACCCAGCCACACAGGTCACTCTGGTATATATTATCATAATTGTCAGCACTCTCTATATCTGTATAAACAACATTGTGCGTGCCCACATTTGTATCGTAGTATGACACATAGAACACCCCCATTGTCTCCAAAACTGCTGCCCCAGCTGTTCTGGCATATAAAGGCTCCATCTCCTTCCAGATCCACATTGAAGTTTTCCTTAGGGTAATTGTCATCCCAGCCAATTATAACAACATCATGATTTGGCTTATCCTGACCCATGTAACAGTAAGAATTAGTCTGCTTATTGTAATAAGGCGTCTTTGTCTTTGAGCTTGCTATTGTACTGTAAAGCGATGTCTGCACACCACCATATTTGAAAACAGCCTCCTTTATGCCCTGATAGTCCTTTCCATCTATGATAAGCATCTGCTGCACATGCTTTACTGCTGCAAGATCATCGCGTGTCACTCCATCTCCGTAAGGATCATCCGCGTCATAAACCGGTCCCTGCCATGCTGCCAGATATGCCATTCCCATGGTATACTCTCCACCATCATACTGATTGACGTTGAATGAATTGCTCATACTCATATGATCCACTGAAAACAAAAGCTGCTCCTCCGGCATAAGGGCTGACTCAAGTGCACTTGTGGCCGCAAAAGCCCAACAGGTGCCGTAGCTGCCCTGATCCCTGATTAGTGACACACGCTGTCTTTCCCTCAGATCATACTTTGTTGGCACCGTTGATACACCCTCGGATTTGTCTGTCATAGTAAGCGTATTTGTCGCCGTATCAAAGCTGCAGGTCATATCCAAAAGTTTAGACAGCTTGTCTAAGCTTGCATAAAACTGTCCCTTATACTGTACAAAGCCATTGTCATCTGCCAGCTTGAAATCAGCTGTCAGACTGTGCTTTTCCACCAGAAGCTCATTTTTATTGTATACATGTGCACTGCTGTTTAGTGCATCGCGAAGCATAGACACGGGAACCATTATATTCCTGTTCTCATCCATATACACATGCTCATCCTCGCTCGTATACTCCTTATTTTCTATCCTAAGCCTGATGGTGGTTCCATTTACATCAGCAGCCACAAGCGGACTCCATATAGTATTATCTATCTGTGCTCCTCTGAACGCGCCAAGTGTAGAGCTGTCCTTTGCATATATGTAAAAATTAGACACAAAGATAAGTGCCAAGATGAATGTAAATGCAATATATCTCTTTGAATATTTCATATACCCTGCTAATCCTTTTTCCTTCTCGGAGGCTTAGGCCCCATAAACTGATAAAAATATGTCTTTATCATACCATTGTAGATTTTCCTGTTTTTGTCAGCTTTTCTGCCGATATAGCGCTCTGTATCCTCATAGCTCGTAATCAGATACATCGACCATGCATCAAGCCTCTTATAAGCTTCTCCAATCTGTGAATACAGTGCCGGGAGCGCTGATTTCTCCTCGAGTCGCTCACCGTATGGAGGATTTGAGATAATAAATCCGTACTTCTTCGGGTGATGCAGGTCGGCCACAGCCCTCTGCTGGAAATGAATCATGTGCTCCACTCCGGCTCTCTTGGCATTTTCCCTGGCTGCAGCCACCACATCAGGGTCAATGTCATAGCCCTGGATGTCCACCTGCACATCCTTATCTATCATATCCTCTGCCTCCTGCACAGCCTCATACCACAGCTTTCTTGGTATGATATTGGTCCAGCTCTCAGCTGTAAACTCCCTGTTCATACCGGGTGCTATGTTTGCTGCCATCATGGCTGCCTCTATCGGAAATGTACCACTGCCGCAAAACGGATCCACAAGTATTCTGTCTGCATGCCATGGTGTAAGCATGATGAGCGATGCTGCAAGTGTCTCAGTCAGCGGCGCCTTGCTCGTTGCCAGACGGTATCCTCTCTTGTGAAGGGAATCCCCCGATGTATCAAGTGTCACCATCACCTCATCCTTGTACAGAAAAACCCTTACCGGATACTGTGCTCCGTCCTCCGGGAACCAGTCAATGTGATAAGACCTCTTCATTCTCTCAACCATAGCCTTTTTCACGATAGACTGTATATCAGATGGTGAAAAAAGCTTACTCTTTATGGAAGAAGCCTTTTTCACCCAGAATCTGCCGTCCTTGGGAATATAATTTTCCCATGGGAGAGCCTTTACATTTTCAAAAAGCTCATCAAATGTGGCAGCCTTAAAGCGTCCTACCTGAAGTAATACTCTCTCTGCGCCTCTTAAGAATATATTCGCTCTGCATATAGCCTCAGCATCGCCCTCAAACGATACCCTGCCGTCCTCCACACGTGTTATCTCATATCCCAGATCATATATCTCCCTCTTGACTACTGCCTCAAGGCCAAAATGACATGGCACAACAAGCTCAAATCTATTCATATATTGTGTAACTGCCTTTCTATAATTGTACTTTACATTGTTATCTAATATTGTTGCATAAATTTCAATTTTTTTAAATAGTTTCAGCCATATTTCTGCAACTTTTTTTGATATCCGCACATAGCATTGTATCCACCTATGACTGTCGCTGTATCAAAACCGCGATTTCCCAGATATCTGGCCAGCTTCATGCTGCTTCCACCATGCGTGCAGTAAAAAATCACACTCTGTGACGCATCGAGTTCACTCTCATATGAATCCGTGATATCCATAGGCATACTGAGTGCGCCTTTCCAGTGCGACCTGTCATATTCCTCTCTTGTTCTTATATCTATAAGCAGTGCATTCATTTCTTTTTGCACCTTATAAAGCTCATCCGCATAAACTATTTTAAATTTCATACATCCATACGCCAAAATACGAATTTACATTATGATATTCATTTTATTATGAGATGTGAACTGCGATAAATCACCAAAATCATTACAGCCGGCGCTTTAGTACTTTAGCTCTTTAATAAATTAACTCGTTTTGTTAAAATTATATTATTTTGTGTTTCAAAGTATTGCTTTTTAATTACTGTTATTTTATAATGTTTCCGAAGAGAGAAATCTTTTCAATGTTATACCTCTTATTAATTATTTATACTCCCCTCAAAAGAGCCGGTCACATGACCGGCTCTTTTATACTGCTTATATTTTTTATATTTATCAATCCAAAAGCATCTCATACTCTGTTAACGGCAGTGGCTTTGAATAATAAAAGCCCTGTATACTGTCGCAGTCTATATTCTTCAAAAACTCTACCTGCTCCTGACTCTCAACACCCTCGGCGGTCACGCAGATTCCCAGCTCCTTGGCCAGTGCTATCGTGTGCACAAGCAGCCTCTCACCATTTGAATCTCCTATATAGTCAATCAGGCTCTTGTCGATTTTGAGTGTATCAAAGCACTTCATATTGAGGGTAACAAGTGATGAATAGCCTGAGCCAAAATCATCCACCAAAAGTGGAAATCCATTGCCATGGAATTTATCCGCAATACTCTTGATTTCATCATTATCAACCGCTGCACTCTCTGTAATCTCTATAGGCACAAGATGTGTGTATATGCCGATTCTTCTTGCTATATCATGATATCTTTTAACCACAGACTCAAAGTACAGGCTCGCTCTGGACAGGTTGATTGAGATAGGGACTATTTTTTTCCCTTCATCAAGCCATCTTCTCTGATGTGTACACACCTCGCGGAACACATACTCATCAAGCGCCTTAATCATGCCGTTTCTTTCAAAAAGCGGTATAAATTTGGATGGCGGAATAATCTCATTATTTTCTCTTCTCCACCTGACAAGTCCCTCTGCACCGACCAGCTTGTTGGTCTTTGGAGCATACTTGGGCTGATACCATATCTCAAAATGATTGTCATTTAAATCCCTGTAGAAGTTATCCTCCATCTGCTTTTCTTCGACAATCCTTTCTGTATCGGCCTGACTGTATATCTGATAGAGCACGTCCTTCCGCTCCTTGATCCGATTCTTGGCAAAGTTGGCCTCGCCGTATGCTTCCTCAACCTTTTTGCCCGGCTCCCATTTTGTCACACCAAAGTATGGCTGAATCTTTGGAATCTTTAAGGATTCTGAAACCTTAATAAGCTGTAAATTGATGGTCTCTATCTTTCTGATAACCTTATTTATCTTGTCATCCGCAAAGAAAATAACAAATCTGTCTGCATTTATATGACCTGATATGTCATTATATCCTACAACACCGCGTATATTTTCAGAAATCCATCTAAGCGCCTCATCGCCCTTTGCCACACCACAGATGGAGTTCACTATCTTGAAGGAGTGAATATCCATGGAAATCAGATATCCTGATACGTTTCTGTCACGCAGCTTCTTTTTAAAACTCTCGTAATTGTTGCCTCCGGTCACTGCATCCACATACGCTATACGCTCAAGCTCTCTTTGCTTCTCCGGGCTTATATCCGAAAAGCCCGCTATCATCTTGTGCAGCTCTCCCACGCCAGACACATTGACAAACTTTGCTCTGCAATACTGTACCTGTCCATCCCTCACGATGCGGTAATCATGCTGATAGGTATCCTTTATCAAAAACTGCCTGCGCAGATTATTAATTGATGTCTCTAAAAGCATGTGAAGCTTATCCTCTTCTAAGACGATAGCATTTACATACTGTTCCATCATCTCATTATAGCCCGGTTTTGACTCAAGCACTTCTCCAAACATAGCACGGACAGAAGGATTCATCCTGTACGGATACATCTTATTGTTGTCTACATCTACATAGTAGATACTGTTGAAGTTGCTTCCTAAAGCATTCACCATCTCACTCTCGTTAAGGCGCTCATCAAGCTGCTCAGCAAGCCCTATTGCCTCAACTGTTCTGCCATCATCATCAAAGCAAATCGACTTGAATGATATCCTGTAGGTATCTGTTCCTTCTTTGGCATGCAGTACTACAGTAGCAAATTTTTCTCCCTCTGCAATCTGTTCAACAGCCTTCAGCAGATTGTTCCTGTCAACCATGCTGTCTATAAACGGATTGTTTTTAATATCCACATTTTTCTCTTCTGAGTCATCTAATGAATCCTCTGATAAAAAAGACCTCAAACGGCATTCCTGCGGAAAGCACTTAAAAACATACTTTCCCCAGGATGCGAATGCGGTCTTTATATCCATCTCTATATTGTTTTCATCATCAAATCTATTACTCATAATAATTCCCACAAAAATAAAATAATTATTAAAACTCTTTCATACCTATCACTACTATATCATTAGTAAGTCATTTCGTAAAGTTTTGTTTTTACTAATTTTGTTCTTTTTGTGTATTTTATGAATACATGTTTTATTTTATAGCGT
>ENA-OQJE01000116-OQJE01000116.1-human-gut-metagenome-genome-assembly--contig:-NODE-116-length-17525-cov-3.079894_pt1 | contig 17525 bp, 13 predicted proteins | sample MGYA00242594_ERZ504760 | MGnify/ENA primary metagenome ERZ504760 (study PRJEB26092, sample SAMD00036358) | human gut metagenome | host: Homo sapiens | study: EMG produced TPA metagenomics assembly of...
CTTCCCATTCCGAACAGAGAAGTTAAGCCTTGTCACGCCGATGGTACTGCGTCACAGTGGGAGAGTAGGTAGCTGCCGTTTTTGATTGAAGCCTCCGGACTTGAAGAAGTTCCGGAGGCTTTTTTTTGTATCCACGTGTGGCTCCGGACACTCATGCCTTGGAAAAAGGCGGGAAATAGAACAGGCAGGTCTGAAGGCCCGCCTAACAGAGAAACGGAAGATGATTATAGCGCCTTTATGCAAGCTATCAGTTTGTCTACATCTTCTTCTTCTGTATCGAAAGAGGTAACAAGTCTCATCTCTCCTATGGCTTCGTTCCAAAAGTAGAAATGATAATATTTTTGTAGCTTATTTTCTTTTTCACGTGGCATGATGAAGAATAATTGGTTGCTTTCCACCGTTTGGGTAAACTTTATATCAGGGATTGTGGAAAGTTCCTTGTACAAGCGTTGCGCCATTGCGTTGGCATGTTGTGCGCATGTTAGCCATAGGTTATCTTCAAGGAAGGCTGTGAACTGGCAAGAGATATAACGCATTTTTGCTGGCCAATTGGCAGGCTTGTTTTCTGGCATAACGCGCTTCCTTTATCAAATCTTGATTGAAAATCATGACACATTCGGCTCCCATCAGTCCGTTCTTTGTTCCTCCCAAAGTCAATGTGTCGACTCCGCAAGCTCCTGATATATCATCAAGACTCATTCCCAATGCTGCCGCGGCATTAGAGATACGGGCGCCGTCCATATGCACAAACAGTCCATGCCGGTGTGCAAATTCTGTCAATGCGCATATTTCTTCTGGTTTGTAAATTGTTCCCAACTCACTACATTGGCTTAGGTAAATTGCTCCGGGCTGAGAATGGTGTTCTATACCAAAGTTAACCATAAATGGTTTTAGTAATTCCGGAGTCAGTTTGCCATCCAGAGTAGGAATTGTGCGCATGAAACAGCCAGTCGCTTTACTGGGGGCACCACATTCATCTACAGCAATGTGAGCTGTGTCGGCACAGAAGATAATATGGTAAGGACGGGTCATCATTTGCAACGCCATAGTATTACTGCCTGTGCCATTAAAAACAAACAGTGCTTCACATGGACGTGAAAATTGTTCTTTCACTTTGTGGGTGGCTTCTTCTGTCCACGGGTCATCTCCATAGCCAAGTGCATGTCCGTTATTGGTCTTCATTAATGCTTCCATGATACGGGGATGTACACTTGAATTATTGTCAGATGCAAAACTTCTCATATTCTTTCTCTATTTTACAATTTATTTGTAAAGGTAGGAGCTTTTTCAACAAAATGCAATGAAATGTCATTGAAATAAATATGCAAAAGGAGCATCATGCAGATGTATTATATATGTAATGCTTTTATCTGATCTTTGCCATCGGAAAAATAACAAGGTAAAAGTATGATGAAAATTCAGATGAAAGGCATTAGCCTTATGATAATTCTTTTGATGCTGGCATTGACCGTACAGGCGGCCGTTTTGCGAGGAACTATAACAGATAAAGCGACTAAAGAGCCACTTATTGGTGCTGCCGTACAGTTAAGTGGTACAAATATAGGAACTATTACTGATGTGGATGGTAATTTTGAACTTGCGGGATTAAGAAATGGAACGTACAAGCTTATTATATCTTATGTGTCTTATTGTACACAGATTGTTGAGGTTACAATAAATGGTATGTTCGAAATAAAAGTAGAACTAGAACAGGATAATCAACAATTAGGAGAAGTTGTGGTTGTAGCGGATGCTAAAAAGAATACGGAGAATGCTATAATTACCCAACAACGTACCAGCTTGGTTATGCAAACGGGAGTTTCTGCCCAGCAGATTACCAAGACGCAAGATAAAGATGCTTCGGAAGTGATTCGCCGTGTGTCGGGTATCAGTATAATTGAGGAGAAATTCGTTATGGTACGTGGGCTTTCACAACGGTATAATAATGTGTGGATTAATAATAGTGCCGTGCCTAGTTCAGAAGCCGATGCGCGTGCTTTCTCTTTCGATATTATTCCATCGTCGCAGTTGGATAATATGTTGGTAGTGAAATCACCTGCACCGGAATATCCAGCTGATTTCAGTGGTGGTTTTATTTTAGTGAATACCAAAGATGTTCCTAGCAGTAATCTGTTTACTATTTCGGTTGGAACTAGTTTAAATGATCAGACTCATTTTAAAAAGTTTCTGTATAATAAAGGAAGTGGCACAGATTTTCTAGGTTTCGATAATGGCTTTCGTAGCTTGAAAGGTGGAATCAATGCTGTGCTTAATCCGATAAATAACGGCTATGATTTATTAAATAATGGGTTGAACAATGACTGGACCGTTAAAGATCGTAGGCCCTTGGCAGATCTTAGCATGAATATGAATTTCAGCCGTCGCTGGGTGGATAGTAGCGGACGTACTTTGGCTATGTTAGGAACAGTGAACTATAGTAATAGCTATAAGACATATCTGGATATGGATAACAATTTGTTTGGTGCTTATGATACGACCCACGACTGTTCTAATTATTTACGTAAAAGTATAGATGACCAATATAATCATAATGTTCGTATAGGAACTATGCTGAATTTTACTTATGTACCTGCCAGTGGTAACAGCCGCTATGAGTTTAAGAATATTTTTAATCAATTAGGGAAAGACCGCTATACTTATCGTAAGGGGACAGATGCACAAAGTGATTATGAAGAGAGCGCGGAATATTATTATCAGAGTCGTACCACTTATAATGGTCAATTTACGGGGAAACATACATTGGGTGATGCCGATAAGTTGGATTGGAGTACTGGATATTCTTATGCCAATCGGAATATGCCAGACCGCCGTCGATATACTACCGTACTCAATGAAGAGACCAATCAGTTGGAAGTAGAGAACTTGAATGAGATTAATCGGGAGTTTTTCCCGATTGGATGAACATATTTTGTCGGCTAACATCAATTATCAGCACGATTTTTCTTTCGGGATTTTTACTCCTAGCCTGAAGGCTGGAGCTTACACGGAGTATCGTGCTCGTGAATATAATACCCGTTTTTTTATTTATAGTTGGAAAAATGGTTTGCCGAGTGCTTATAAAGTAATGAATGTCCCTAATGAATTATTACAAGAGAAGAATTATGGGGAGAATGGACTTTATTTATTGGAACAAGTGGATTGGCGCAATAATTACGAAGGCAATAATCTCTTGAGTGCCGGTTATGTAGGGACCAATCTTCCATTGGGCAAATTGAATGTATACGCAGGAGTTCGTTTTGAACATAATAGAATGGAGCTGGTTAGCCATACACAGAAAAACGAGGAAAGCCCCACTAGCGTGTTTTACACGTATAATGACTTTTTCCCGTCTGTAAATGTGGCTTATCGTCTGAATGATAAGCAGCAGTTCCGTTTATCTTATGGACGTACTGTGAATCGTCCGGAATTTCGGGAGGTTTCTTCTTCTGTATATTATGATTTTGATCTTGCCAGTAATGTACAAGGTAATTATAATTTAAAGCCTGCTTATATTGATAATTTAGATTTTGGTTATGAACTTTATCCCAGCAGTGGAGAGCTGATTTCTGTTTCTCTTTTCTATAAAAGGTTTAAAAATCCTATTGAATGGACTTATACTGTATCCGGAGGCACAGACCTTATCTATTCGTATGTCAATGCCAAAGGAGCGGATAATTATGGGGTAGAGGTGGATATCCGCAAAAATCTGGATTTTATAGGTATGCGTAATTTTAGTCTTAGTCTGAACGGGGCCTTAATTAAAAGTAAAGTGAAATTTGAGCCGGGAGCCAAAGAGGAGGACCGTCCGATGCAAGGTCAATCTCCATATTTGATTAATGCCGGTTTTTTCTATCAACATGCCGATAGCGGATGGAATGCTGCATTGCTTTATAACCGTATCGGTAAGCGTATTATTGGTGTAGGCCGTAGTTTGGGAACTGCAGGCAATGAAGTAAGAGTACCCGATTCTTATGAAATGCCCCGTAATGCAGTAGATTTAAGTGTCTCGAAAAAAATCGGTAATCTGGAAATAAAGGTTGCTGTACACGATTTGTTGGCGGAGAAAGTTTCTTTTAAGCAATTTGAAGAAACTAGACATGGAAAAGTGGAGCAAATTACCCGTCAATACAAATCAGGGCGTAATTTCAATTTGAACATTAACTATACGTTTTAAAATAGAATGAATCTTTCATTATTAACCAATAAACAAATGGAAATGAGAACTAACAAGTTTATGATTTACGTATTCTCAGCAATAATGCTGGGGGGAATGGTTGCTTGTAGCAGTGATGATCCGGAAACTGATACAGGAAACGGTAATGGCAACGGTGGAAATGCCGAAGCTCCTTATGTATGGGGGACTGAGGGAGCTATTAAAACATGTGACCACTTGTTATTTAATGATGATAAAACTGAGAATGCCAAAGGTACCGTGATAGGAAATGGAGATCAGGAGTTTATTTTTAAAGGTACACAGACTTTGTCTAAAGGAACTTACCTGATGAAAGGATGGATTTATGTGGGGACTGGGTCGGTATTGACCATCGAACCGGGAACTGTTATCAAAGGGGATAAAGATACACAGGCTGCCTTGATTGTAGAACCGGGTGGCAAACTAATAGCCGAGGGTACTAAAGATGCTCCGATTGTCTTTACCTCTGAACAGCCTAAAGGCCAGCGTAAACCGGGAGATTGGGGGGGATTGATTATTTGTGGTAATGCCAAGAACAATCAGGGAGTGTTGAATCAGCAGATTGAAGGAGGTCCGCGTACTAAACATGGAGGAAATGATGATGCTGACAATTCAGGTATATTAAGATATGTACGTGTGGAATTTGCTGGTTATCCTTTTCAAAAAGATAAGGAAATTAATGGTATAACTTTTGGATCTGTAGGTAGTGGGACTACCATTGATCATTTACAGGTATCATATTCCAATGACGACTCTTACGAATGGTTTGGAGGTAATGTAAATTGTAAATATCTAGTGGCTTATAATGGATGGGACGATGAATTTGATACAGATAATGGCTTCTCCGGTAAAGTCCAGTATTGTCTTTCAATCCGTGACCCGAGAATCGCAGATACTTCTCAGTCTAATGGTTTTGAGTCGGATAATTGTGGAGACGCCTCATTGATAGAACCCTATACGACAGCCGTATTTAGTAATGTCACTTTTATCGGACCGTTGGGGCGTGATGCCAACTTTGTTAATAATGAGAGCTATATTACCGGTGGTAGCTTCAATCCTAATAACGGTTCAGCTTTAGGTAAGTTCCAGTCTGCTATGCAGATCCGACGTTCCAGTCGTTTGAATTGCTTTAATTCAGTAGCTGTGGGATATCCTGTCGGTTTAATTATTGATGGTGAGAAAGGTAATACAGTTGAGATGACCAAGGCAGGAAACATAAAGTTGGAGAATATTTGGTTTGCAGGTATGACGGCGGTCGGTTCTGATGCCAACAAAATATATGATGATGTGCTTTATGATGCCGTGAACAAGCAAATCATTGATGCTGGACAAGAGTCTTACTCTTCTACTTTTTTTAAGGCTCAGAAAGGAAATAAAGTATTGACTGATGTCAATGAGTTGAAATTCAAGGACGGGCGTAATATCGGTGTTAATTATATGCCGGATGCAGGTAGTCCTGTGTTGACAGCCGCTTCATTTAATGACGCACTGTTGAGCAGTGGTTTTGAGAAAGTAGAATATATCGGAGCGTTTGGAACAGATGATAATTGGTTGGATAGCTGGACTAACTTCGATCCTAATAATACAGACTACTAATACACCTTTGAATATACACACACATAGCTGTTAATTTTAGGGGATTCTATGCGGTAAAGTCATAGAATTCCCTTATTTTTGTATCCAAACCTAGAAACTATTAATTAATACACCTATGTATCCATTTAAATTTAACCCCATTCTGAAATCCACCATTTGGGGTGGAGAAAAGATTATCCCGTTCAAGCATCTGAATATTGAACAGCCTCAGGTTGGTGAAAGTTGGGAAATCTCTAATGTTCCGGGCGATGAGTCTGTTGTTGCTAATGGAACTGAAGCCGGCAAAAAATTTGAGCCAGTTGGTAAAAGAATATAAAGGATCTCTGGTAGGAGAAAGTAATTATCAGCGTTTTGGAGATAATTTTCCTTTGTTGATCAAATTCATTGATGCTTGTGACGACCTCTCTATACAAGTGCATCCGGATGATGAACTGGCAAAGAAGCGTCATAATTCGATGGGCAAGACTGAAATGTGGTATGTTATTGACAATGCCGGGGGGAAAGCACATCTGCGTTCGGGACTAAGTAAAAAGATTACTCCCGATGAATATGCTGCAATGATTGCTGATAATACGATTTGTGATGCATTGGCTGATTATGCCGTACAATCGGGTGATGTGTTTTTCTTGCCTGCAGGACGTATCCATAGTATTGGAGCCGGATGCTTTATTGCTGAGATTCAGCAGACCTCGAATGTGACTTACCGAATTTATGATTTCAATCGTAAGGATAAGAATGGTAATACTCGTGAACTGCATACAGAATTGTCAAAAGATGCCATAGATTATTCTGTAGAAGAGGATTATCGTACTCATTATACTCCGAAACAGAATGAGTCTGTCGAGTTGGTTACCTGTCCGTATTTCACTACTTCTGTTTATGATTTGACTGAAAATATGACGATAGATTATAGTGAACTGGATTCATTTGTAATTTATATTTGTATGGAAGGTATATGTACGGTAACTGATGGGGATGGTAACTCATTGGAATTGCAAGCCGGTGAATCTATCCTTTTCCCTGCCACAACAAAAGAAGTGAAAGTAACCGTGGAAGGTCATGTTAAGTTCTTGGAAACTTATGTATAAAGATTCGTTTTGTCTTTAATAAAATAACTGCTGTCTCCAATACATACAATGAAGGCAGCAGTTTATTTTATTAAAGACTATGTTTCCTGTTTAAAAGGTAAACTTCAGGCATACAGGTTTATTGGTTTTTATTGTCTTGCCTGTGTCTTTCAGTAATCCTGTTTGGGAATCTCTTTCAAATACTTGTATAGAGTTACTGTCTCTGCAGGCCACCAACAGGTATCGCCCGTTCCGGCTGATAATAAAATTACGTGGATGGATACCAGTCAGCTGATAACCTGTCTTTGTTAATGTCCCTTCTTCCTGATTTATGGAAAAGATAGCGATACCGTCTGCTTTTAAGCGGTTGGATGCATACAGAAATTTTCCATCGGGTGAAATGTGGATATCTCCGCTACCTTTGGCACCCACTGTGTCAGCTTCTATATATTGTATGGCGTTTAATTTTCCTTTGTCGTAAGAGAAAGCTATAACTTTTCCTGAGATTTCGTTAATCAGATAAGCGAATTTTTGGTTCGGATGGAAACAAATGTGGCGTGGCCCTGATCCTGATTCTACTTTTATATTAAATTCTTCAGATTCGTTCAGTAAGGAATGGGATACGCCATCAGTTACATTCTCACTAACAGGAAATACATGAATCTGGTCTGTCCCTAAATCACTGGCAAGTAGATATTTATGGTCTGGAGTGAATTTTATACAATGTAGATGTGGTTGTGTTTGCCTCTCTTTGTCAAGACTGTTTCCGGTAAAGGAAATAAGGCGTGTCTCGGATTTTAATTTTCCGTCTTTATCTAGTGGGAAAACGGTAATGCTACCTCCCATATAATTTGCTGTCAAGACAAATTTTTCCGATGGGCTGAGAGTTATATAACAAGGTGCGCCGCCGTCAGTGGGTTGAGAATTAAGCAAGGTTAGTTTCTTTTGTTCTTTATCAAATTTGATGGCATTGGCGGTAGAACTTTTTCCGGCATCCTCCCCTACAGTATATATTCTTTTTCCATCAGCCGACGGAATGAGGAAAGAAGGGTTGGATATTCCTTTTATTCCGCTGATATATTGGGAGTTGCCAGTTTGCTCATCAAAGTTATAAACCTTGATACCTTCTTCATCTGGAGTTGCATAACTACCTACCAACATATACATCATATTCGGATTTTTTTCAACTGTAATTGGTTCTGTTTGTTTCTTGGGAGAGGGTATACAGCCTCCCAGTATCATACTGTTCATACACAATACCATTAATTTTTTGTTCATATTGTCTGATCTGTTAGTATTAGAAAAATTATTTTCAAAGATACGTTGTTCTTATTAAAATGCGCTAAATAAACGAATAAATAATTGGATATTAACAGAAGTGTGTGTATATTTGTAACCTCTTTATGAGTTACCAGTACGGGGTTGACTGGATTTGACAGCGTGGCTAAGTGGTATGTAAGCATGCAGTGCGTGGTTGATTGGCACTATAATCCCAGTTTTCAAAATTTTATCTGGCAACGAAAATTATGCTCTTGCTGCTTAATCGAATCATAGTAGATTAGCTTTATTTCTGCCAAAGTGGTGGAAACGAGACATCACTCAAAAGCTCTTGTTCCGAAGCGTTTGATCAAGTGGTGCAGTAAAATCGGGAATAGTTAGAGATCCGCTTCATGTCTCTTACGAAAATTTAGAGGATAAGGTATAAGTTGGTGGCTTCGGTCCTGCTTATACTCGAAAATTTAGGCGAAGATAAGCATGTAGAAAGCGTATGGCTTCCTCGTTTGGACGAGGGTTCGACTCCCTCCAGCTCCACAAACTAAGAGTGATTCGTCCTTGGGCTTCAATAATCCAAGGACGAATTCTTTTTTAGAAGAGTAATGTATGCGGTTACTCATGTTTCTTTTCTGATGTGTGTAGAATACATTTCTCTCTTTTGCATCGGAAATTCTTGTTTTTTACGTAAAGATGCTTGTTTAAAGATGAATGTTATTTTATTGTTTAATGACTAATTCTATTACATAATCTATGTCATCAGGTACTTGAGGCAGTTTTATTAATATGCCGTTTTTTTCCTGTTTGAAAGAAAGTGGAGTTCTGGAAATGAACTGTATTGCTTTCTTTACTTTTGCCTTTAGAGGTATATAAAGTGCATTATCCTGCAAATCTAGTATATGGATGAATAAACGATCACCTTTGCGGGTTGATACTCCCCATGTGTGAGGAGCTACATCACCACCACGGGTTCCATAAATCGTCTCTCCATATTGATTCATCCATTTACCCACTTGTTTCAGATGCTCTATAGCTGTAGCGGGTAATTCTCCGTTGGGTTGAGGTCCAATATTCATTAGCAAATTTGCATTTTTTCCGGCTGCCTTAACCAAATAGTGTATCAACTCTTTGGGGGATTTGTAATTTTGGTCTTCAATTCTGTAGCCCCACATTCCGTTCATTGTTTCACAAGTTTCTAAAGGGAGTTCACTTATTCCTTGTCCTGCTGAAAAACCGGCTTTGTTTTCACCGGGCAAATCACGTTCGAACATTTGGAAATCTTCTCCTGCATAAGGAGTTCGATGATGATTGTTGCCTATTAGACAGGATGGTTGCAGTTTATGAATTAATGCATATTGTTCTTCCAGTTGCCAATTGAAGTTGGTAGGTTGATCCCAAATACCGTCAAACCAAATGGCGCCGACGGGGCCATAGTTAGTCAAAAGCTCGGTCAGCTGTTTATTCATAAACTTGTAGTAACTTTCCCAGTTTCCATGTCCTTTGGGACGTCCTGTCCCATGTCCGGTGTTTCCTTCCGGATAGTCGTCACGAAACCAGTCCAAATGCGAATAATAAAAATGGAGTTTGATGCCCTGTTTTTTGACATTCTTCTGCCAGTTCTTTTTAGTACGTCTCGTTTGAAAGGAGTAGCGTCTACGATATTAAAATCGGATTCTTTTGTATCAAACATTGAGAAACTGTCATGGTGTCGACTGGTGATACAGATATATTTGGCTCCGGAGGTTTTGATGGCAGAAACCCATTCGGCAGCATTGAAGCGCGAAGGATAGAATCCGGATGCCAGTTTGGCGTATTCATCACGGTTGATGTTGTGAGTGTTCATATACCATTCTCCTTGAGCGGTCATACTGTAAATGCCCCAATGAAGAAATATGCCGAATTTATTATCTTGAAATTCCTGCCGTGCTTTTATATTTTCAGGAGTAGGGATATAAATTTGATTGGAGATTTGTGCGAGGGCTGAAGTTCCCGCCATCAATAACAAGGCTGCGCCTTAATTTGATTTTTTGTGCTAATTTGTTTCTCATTGTTATTATAAATTTGTTTTTGCGAAATATAGTTATACTCTTGGAATATTTAAAGCATTTTTTGAAAAATATTGCACTGCGAATTAAATTTTAATAGATTCTAACTGGGTGGTATGTGAAGAGTATTTTTTGTTTATAAGGTATAAAAAGATGTTTTCTATTGTTTGGAAATTAATCATTCTATACCTTTGTGAAAGTAATATTGAATTTTATATGAGAGTAAAAGAAATTCCTATACTGCTTTTGACCGGTTATCTAGGCAGTGGAAAAACGACATTAGTGAACCATATTCTTTCTAATAAACGTGGTATTAAGTTTGCGGTTATTGTCAATGATATCGGTGAGGTGAATATTGATGCTGATCTCATACAGAAAGGAGGGATTGTAGGAAAGAAAGACGAAAGCTTGGTAGCACTTCAGAACGGTTGTATCTGTTGTACTCTGAAGATGGATTTGGTGGAGCAGATAGATGATATTATGAAGTTGGAGCGTTTTGATTACATTGTGATTGAGGCAAGTGGTGTTTGTGAACCAGCTCCTATCGCACAGACTATTTGTTCTATTTCAAGTATGGAGAATACGTACGGGGGATGTCGTTTGGATTGTATTGTGACTGTGGTAGATGCCTTACGTCTGCAAAGTGAGTTTTCTTGTGGCAACGATTTGACCCGTAAAGGTATTGACGAAGAGGATATTGAAAATCTGATTATCCAACAGATTGAATTTTGTAATGTTGTATTATTGAATAAGGTCTCAGAAGTGAAACATGACGAATTGGAACGTATCAAACAGATTATCCGTACATTGCAACCTGCAGCTGAAATAATAGAATGTGATTATGCTGATGTGGATTTGAATAAGATAATCTATACTGAAGTATTTGACTTTGAACGTACTGCCACTTCTGCCGGTTGGATACGTGGAATAGAGAGCGCCCTTACGGAAGAGCAGAAAAAGAAGCGGAGGAACACGCGCACCATCATCATCATGAGGGTAGTGAAGTGGATGAATATGGTATCAGTACTTTTGTGTATTATCGTCGTCCGGCTTTTGATATCCATAAATTCGATCGTTTTGTATCAACCAGATGGAGTCGTAATATCATTCGTGCAAAAGGAGTCTGTTATTTCAGCAATAATCGTGATATGTCTTTTCTTTTTGAGCAGGCTGGTGTGCAGAAAAAGTTGAAGGAAGCTGGTTTATGGTATGCTACGGCACCTGAAGAAGAACTGATGGAGGTAATGCGTCAGGAGCCCGGCTTGTTGCGGGATTGGGATGATAAATATGGAGACCGTATGCAGAAAATAGTTTTTATCGGGCGGCATCTTGATAAAGAAGAGTTGATAGGTGAACTTGATGAGTGTTTGGAATAAGATATGCATATAGATAGAATAAAAGTTCTGTTTGCAGAACTTTTATTCTATTATACAGATTTTGTGAAGAATCAGTAAACATCTAGTATTACACGTTCTTTTTGTTTTTCGGATATTCCGGTAAGTTTTGTCCATTTACAAAAGTAGCTTTGAGGCAGATGTTTTCTACACACCTTAAGTAATAAGGATGAGGGGCCTTTTGTACATGGAAATGCTCTATCTCAATATTTTTGATAGGCTTTTCTTCATATCCATCTATAAAAATTGCATAATGGTCGGAACAGCCAGCCTTTACATTGTTGATGCGGAAATTCTCGTATTGAGAGGTATGTCTGCCACCTCGGAAACCAAAATAATTGGTTTCAAAACGGAGCACTGCCCCTTTTGAGCGTTCTATAGTAATATTGCTGACTTGTATATTACGAATATATCCTCCTCTGTCACGGTTGGATTTAAAATAAAGGGCATTCTTGACCGTTCCTATTTGTATATTATCCATATATATGTTTTCTACACCGCCTGACATTTCACTGCCGATACATAATCCATTGCATTCAGACTGGAACAGACAATTACGAATGACGATGTTTTTTGAAGGGCGTCCTATTTCACGGCCGTCGGCGTCACGGCCTGCTTTGATAGCTATGGCATCATCTCCTGTGCGGAAAATACATTCTTCTATTAATACATTGGAAGTTGATTCAGGATCGCATCCATCATTATTAGGATAGTGACTGTCAATGGTGATGCTTCGTACTATTACATTGTCACAGTATACAGGATGAATAGTCCAGAAAGGAGAATTCTTAATGGTGATACCTTCTACTAAAATGCGAGAACATCCCATGAATTGTATGCAAGAGGGACGTAGTATAGTACCTTTCCCAAAGATCCTTTCTGTGACAGGGATTAGTTTTTCTCCCATTTTACGCAGACGATTTCTGTCTGATACCTCTATCTGAGACCATGAAGCAAATTCCCGTCCTCCTTGGGCGTCTATGGTACCTTGTCCTGTAATGGCTATATTAGTGGCATGTTTGGCATAAATCATGGGAGAATGTCCATATAGTTCCGTACCTTCCCAACGTGTCCATACTTCAGGAAGAAAGTCATCAGCCTTACCGCTGAAAAGTAGATAGGCGTCTTTCTCTAAATGTAAATTGACATCACTTTTCAGTACTAGATTTCCCTTTAAATAATAGATTCCTTTCGAAATTATAACGTGTCCTCCGCCTGCCAAAGAACAAGAGTCTATTGCTCGCTGTATTAACTGGCGTGAATGACCTTTTTGGTTGGAAGCGGAATCAGGGCAGATCACTTTTATTTTCTTATGCGGAAATGAAGTGCGCGCTATATTGGCAATAATCTGTTCGGCTGTATTTTCTATTTTATTTTGAGGTCCGTCATGTTTGTATTTGAACCATTGAAATGAAGTTGCTCCTGCTTCCTGTTCTTTGTTATAACAATATAGTGCAATGCGGGCACCTTTCCAAAAACCGAATGGAATAAAAAAGGAAGTTCCATAAGGAATAAAACGTATATTATCTGTACTGTAGAAATATTGGAACTTTTGATTGAGCATGTCGATGGATACACGTAGATAAATCTGGTTTCCGTTTAGGAAAGTTGTACTTATTTCTGTTGTGTCATTGGATATGTATAGATATTTTTGTCCTTTCTCCATCTTGATACCTAGAACTTTATTTTCTTTTCCCATGCAAGCTAATCCGCATCGTTGCCCATCAGCTATTTCTGTAAAATCCATAGCTATTGTAGCTTCACTTATATTCCCCATAATCTTTTGTGTCAGGGTGTTGCGTGCCAGTCTGAAGGTTGAAGATTTCAATGCTTTCAGAGTGAGTGAACCTGGATGTGCCGATAAGGACCATGCGTGGTCTGTCGGATTATGATAAAACTGCCATTGTAGTGATAGGTTGGGGGTAGAAAAATCATCATCTGTTTGCGGAGCGAATATGGTTTTGCTTTCAATGGGTTTCTGGCATACATATACAGGTTCTCCTATTCCATTTCTATCAAAGTCTACTCCGATAACGGGCCAATCGTTTTCCCAATGCATGGGCTGAAGATGAACTACACGGCCTAAGGCATGATGATGTTGGAAATGAAAAAAAGCCCATTGACCATCCGGAGTATCGACAATGGCTCCTTGATGAGGGCCGTTTATCGTAGTACTTCCTTGTTCCAATACTACTTTCTTTTCATAAGGACCATATATATTTTTTGAGCGGAGGATAGTCTGCCATCCCGTACCTACTCCTCCTTCCGGAATAGAGAGATAATAGTAACCATCTTTTTTGAAAATTTTTGTTCCTTCGGCTACAGGTCCGGTGTATACGGTCATTCCTTCATCAAGTAGACGTGTACCGTCTGCACTCATTTTATGAATAATGATAGGCCCGGCTCCATGACGGCTCCGGCCTAGGTATGCTTGACCATCTTCATCCCAAAAGGGGCAAGGGTCTTCCCATTTTTCTACTTTCTTAACTAAATGTAAAGGGCTCCAAGGACCTGAAGGATTGACAGCATTTGACATGAATAATCCTTCTTTGGGAGTACAGAAAAAGACCCAGAATTTGTTATCATGGTAACGAATTGAGGGTGCCCATGAACCTCCTGCATATTGTTGGTTGTTATCCCAGCCGGGAAAATCAAAATGGTGATAGATTTGGGAAATCAGTTTCCAATTGATCATATCTGAAGATTCCAATACTTGCATTCCTAGAAAATGAAAGTCGGAAGCTATCATGTAATATTTATCTCTGACCCGGATAACGTCCGGGTCAGAGTAGTCAGCATTTAAAATCGGATTTATGTATGTTCCATTGCCCTGATCTCCCCATTTACCGGGAGTACCTTGAGCTGACAAGACTAATACATTATTTATAAAGTATAGAAGAATAAGTAAAAAATTTTTCATCAGCATGTTTTTTAACTTAATAACCAGGGTTTTGTGTCACTTTAGCTTGATTCAAATCAATGGCAGCTTGTGGAATAGGACGAAGAATCTTGTATTTACCATCAGGGCCTATCATAGCAGATTCTTTTATGCCGTCTTCATTATATTTTGTGGCATATTCCACTAAAGTGTGAGTACGCTTCAAATCTGTCCAACGGACATATTCTCCAGCTAATTCACGAGCACGTTCATCAAGAATAAAATCAATATTAATATCGTTGCTGGTGACAGTCATTTCTGTTGTGTATCCTTTACGAATAGTTCCTGGACGTTGACGAAGTTTATTGATCATTTGTGCAGCCTCTTCTGTTTTACCCATTTTTAAATAGGCTTCGGCGGCAATCAGATAGGTTTCTCCTAAGCGCGCTACTACCACATCATGCATGCTGCAAGTAGAATTACGGTTAGCAATAGAAGTTTCTGAATAATCATCAAATTTCTTGATACAAGCATTGCCGTAATCTTGTGAACGACGGTCTTTGTATGTGGCTGGGGCACCGTTGGATGGAGCAATACCACCGTCTGCTATTGTTTTGCTTACCAGTGTATTCTTTTTAATTCCATAAGGATCGTCTGCTTTCCAGGCAGCGATATCTTCATCTGTAGCCCATGCTGGAGCATAATAATAAATGATAGAAGAACTAGTCGGTGCTGAGTAATAGTCGAAATAACTGGTATGGAATTCTAACATAAAAGTTTGTTCCAACCGTGCATCACCCCGACTATACATTTGCTGTAGACGTAGTGAAGGAGCAAAGCAACCGTCAATTGCCTTATTTCTTGGTTTTTCGGAACCACCTAAATAAGCTCCGAATTGGGCTTGTTGGTAGGAACCGTCTTTTACGGGATCTTCTACAGCAGCCGAATTAAACTGTATGCTCCAGAATATTTCATTGTTTTCTTCATTTTCTACGTCAAAAGCTTCTTCTATGGAGAGGAAAGGAATTTCGCCATTAATTGCTTCCAAGGCATACTTAGCTGCATTTGCGAAGTCTGAATTTTGAGCTATATTTTCTTCTTGGGCTTCGTAATCAGTGCCATCTAGCCATCCACGAGTCAGATAGGTTTTGGCTAAGTAAAAGGTTGCTGCGCGTTTATTGGCACGTCCTACACCGGAGTTGGCACGTTCCATTAAATGGGATTCGGAAGAGGCTAGATACTCAAACTCTTCAATGATGAACTTATAAACATCTGCAAGACTGGCACGTTCATGACTCATTTCGGCATGGTCAAACATTTGTTTGTTCAAAGCTACAGGCCCGAACTGTTGCACTAGTTGGAAATAATACCATGCACGGATAAAACGTGCTTCGTCCACATATTGCAGTCGTACACTGGAATCTTCCGTTATGTCTCCATAAGATATAACGCTATTGGCTAGCTGAATACCTTTAAAACAACTTACATAGAAATTTTTTATAATGCCTTCATCTGCAGTGAAGGTATATTGGCTCATGACTACTCCCTGTGACTTTCCGTCTGCATACAGGTCTGTTCCCGCTACGAATAATTGCGGTTGGGCATTATAAAGCTCCCGCAGTGTGGAGTAAGCGCTGTTAGTTAAACTGGCGAATCCTGCCGAAGTCTGATAAAATTCAGCTGATGGAACATTAGATTTGTTGTTTTGGTCAAGAAAATCCGAACATCCTGAGAGAGTTGCCAATCCTAATGCCATAATGAAATATATTTTTTTCATAATCATTTAATTTTAGAATTTTAAATTTACACCAACTTGATAAGTTCTTGAACTGACACCACCGGTACCATCACCTACTTGTGCGTCGGCCCATTCGGGGTCGAACCCTTCATAATTTGTGAAAGTGAAAGGATTTAATATATTAGCATAGATTCTTAAATTGGAAATATGAAGTTTTGAAATCCATTTCTGTGGAAAAGTATAGCCGAGGGTAATATTCTTGATTCGAACATATGAGTTGTCAACGAAATTTTGTGCTCGGTCCTCATTGGCACCACTTTGCCAGTATGCACCGCCTCCTTTACCGTTTCCACCATTGGTTGGGAAGGGGTAACTACCGTAATGAGTGACTTCTTGGTAGGCTATAGAGCCATCAGCACCTAGTATCGGAGCACCTTGAGGTATATAGTAATCCATGTTTAGGCGATTCATGCCACGCTGTCCATAGTCTACGAACTCGGCCATGAAGGGAGAGTATACCATTCCTCCCTGACTGGTGTAAATGCTGAAAGAGAAGTCAATGTTCTTATAGGACAAGTTGGAGGTGAAGTTACCGGTCCAGGTCGGAGCACAATGTCCGAGGATCATTTTGTCATTGGCATCGATAGTACCATTGCCATCCTTATCATAGATTTTCATCTCGCCTTCATAGAATTTGGTTTTCATTTTCGGGTCTTGGGCATAAGCTTGGGCTTCCTCTCGAGTACAGATTCCGGTATATTTATAGCCGTATACTACGTCTATAGGGTGATTGATAAACCATTTGTTACCCACCAAATCTTCTTTGGTACCATTCAATTCTTTGATAGAGTTAATGTTACGCGCAAAAGAGAAGGTTGTTTCCCAGTTCCAATCTTTATTCTTTACGTTGATGGTATTCAGTTGGATTTCTATACCTTTATTGTTCACCTTACCCACATTACTTACAATGGAGCCTGTATAGGAACCTAGTTCAAATGGAGTTTCCATCTCCATCAAGAGATCTTTGGAATCTTTGTTGTAGATATCGATAGATCCATTGATACGATTATTCAAGAAACCGAAGTCAAGACCGAGGTTGATTTCGGTTGTCTTCTCCCAAGTCAGGTCGGCGTTTGTCATGGTATAACCATAACCGTTGGCAACAGACGATCCGTAATTATAGTAATATTTAATATTTGCCAAAGCTTGTGTGTCATAAGGCCCTACACCGGCATTATTACCGGTAACGCCAAAGCTGGCACGGAGTTTTAAATTGCTTAACCATTTGCTGGCAAATCCCATAAAATCTTCATCGGAAATGCGCCATGCCATGGCAGCTGAGG
>ENA-OQJE01000118-OQJE01000118.1-human-gut-metagenome-genome-assembly--contig:-NODE-118-length-17354-cov-3.628200_pt1 | contig 17354 bp, 15 predicted proteins | sample MGYA00242594_ERZ504760 | MGnify/ENA primary metagenome ERZ504760 (study PRJEB26092, sample SAMD00036358) | human gut metagenome | host: Homo sapiens | study: EMG produced TPA metagenomics assembly of...
TTGAAAATGTTGTAATCTTCAAGTGGGACTGATACGGTTATTGCCTTGTCCGTAGCGGATGCCGTCGAATACGTGGAGGTCATAATGAAATACGGCTCCCATTTCCGCCTTATGCCATTTCAATTGATGCGGTTTGGGTATAATGATTTCCGGTTGTGCAACACTCAGTACACAGTTCATAAGGAAGAGAAGGGATATATATAGTATCTTCATGGGTTATAAATAATTAAAAATGGATCTTCTGTTTTTGTAGCCATGTTTTTAATTGGCTTTTCAGTCGGTTTACTAATTTGGGATGCTGCATAGCTATATTATTCATTTGATAAGGATCTGATCTCCTGTCAAATAGAATAATCTTATCTACCTTTCCATCGGTTGCATGGATAGTAAATGTATGTGTGGCGGTGCGCAATCCCCGGTAGCCTGTTGCTGGATTGGATGACTGTATGTAATAGTAGGGTTGGACAATGCAGTTGTTTTCTTTTCCGCAGAGGAGAATAGAAGCGAGGTTGAATGTTTGTACTTCTTCCGGTATTTGTTGCTGAAAGCCCATGATGGAAAGCAGGGTCGGATACAAGTCGGCAAAAGCTATCATGGTTGTTTGGTCGGTTTTCGGCTTTATTTTTTCCGGCCATGAGATAAGGACGGGAATCCTCATGGATTCCTCATAAAAGATATCTTTTCCGGCTTGTTCATGAGCTCCCATGCAGATGCCGTGGTCAGAAGTGAATACTACGATAGTGTTTTTAAATAATCCTAAACGTTTCAATTCGTTGATTATCCGACCTATATTTTCATCGACTCCGGTCATGCAGGCGTAGTAATTGCGGATATTGTTGCGGAAATAGTCGCCCATTTCAGTGCCTTTGGCGGGAATGTCGGGACGGTTGGCACATAATGTCTCTACATTCAGATTTTTTATACATCTCCTTGTATTGGTCGGGCACTAGCTCGTAACCGGTGTGTGGAGGATTCATGGATACGACTAAGGCGAATGGTTGCGTCTTATCTATATGTTTATTGAGGTACTCAATCGCTTTGTCGGCTTCATACTCCGGTCCCCATTGATTGACATAATAAAAACTATCCCGGGGAGTGTCAGTGTCCCAGTACATGGGGTTTAAATGGTAGTCGTAAGTGCCATAAGCGGTCCAATAGTCGAAACCGTGCCGGCGTTCTTTGGGACACCATTCGTTCCAAGCAACTGCACCTTGGTTGTTGTAAGTGTCTACGTATGGTTTATGGGGAGCATCCAGATGCCATTTGCCGATATACCCTGTCTGGTATCCATTGGCTTTAAGTATATTACTCCAGCAGCGTGCATCTTGTGGAAGTTCTACTCCGTAGGGAGCGTTGGCAGAATTGCAATTGCCTGTTACTTTGTTCTTATGCGGATACATGCCTGTCATCAACATGCCTCTTGCCGGTGAAGATACAGGGTAGCTGCTGACAGCATTGGTGAAATTCACACCTTCACGGGCCAGTTGGTCCAGGCAAGGGGGTTTGACAGGCTCTTTTCCGAGACAACCTAAAGCATTTCCTCTCCATTGGTCTGCCATGATGAAGACCAAGTTAGGTTTTTCTTGAGCTTGAATCTGGAATACTGGACACAAAGGGAATGCCAGCAAGAAAATATTAAGTCTTTTCTTCATAATCTGTAAAGGATTAATAGAGGTTTCATCATTCCTGACTGATTGTGTTTTATTGTGTAATTATCAAATAAAAGAACTTTTATTTTAAATGTTGATAAATAGCATCAGCAAAACGCTCACCTAATGTTAGAATGCCATATATTCCTAAATGTACATCATCTTTAGGTGCTGGATCTGATAGTCATTATATAGCATTTGTAAATCGTCTGCTGGAATTAATAACGCATTATTAACGGAGAACTCAGAGTTTGAGTTGTTGGAAACAGCAAATTGGGCTTTTCTTACCAGTTCACGCCCTGTAAAGCGAGAAGCGGCTATAGGTATGACAGTTCCATATACAAATAACATGTTTTCGCTATTAAATTCTTTTCGTATTTGTTCTATAAAATTCTTTAGATTCGAACTATATTGGCGAGACTGTTCCATTCCAGCTATATCACGTGCATCTGCTTCTCCTTGTTGCCAAACCATAGCCTTAATAATAGGGCGATATCCTTGTTGCTTCAAACTGATGATAGCATCTTTTACAGTCTTTATAAAATTTATATATTCTTCGCCACGAATATTTTTCTGACGGTTTCCCGGATTCCATTGTTGATATAGATTGGAACCAGATAAAGCGTGTTTTATCAATGCAATTTGAGGCTTGGGATATAAAGACTGTAACTTTGTACCTAAACTTAACTCTATTCCGAATTTATTTTTTGTTTCAGAAGCTTGGCATAAAGGGTTCCATTGCTCACTGCCCTCTCCTTTGTTGAGGAAACGAGAATAATAGATTCGGACTCTTGTGTCAATTTTAAAAGAGGCTGGGATATTTTTAACATAAGCTTGTCTTGTTGCATTTGATTGCCCACCTACTAAGTAGACATCTATTTCTTTTTGCTGTGCTAAGATAGGTAAGATTATTCCTAAAGTTAACAAGAATAGTGATATTAATCTTTTCATAATATGTTTATTTTTCAACCTAGAATAGTTCGTAAGAATAAACCGAAAAAACGGTAGTTAGAAGAAAATAAAACTATCACCATATCGGTAATTATAGTCTATTGCTACATTGATTATGTTTTCAAAACAAAGATATTCATATAATGTGAATATGCTATGGGAAGGTAGGAAAACTTTTCGGAAATTTTCCTTTTCCTTCCCATAAATGATTGTAGGACTGTTTCTCTACATTGTTATCTGAAAACTTCTATGTTTGTTTATTCACCTTCAGGTAAAGTTCCATCATTTCTGCTCCATCCGGGGTTTTGATAAATGGTAGAACTTTCATATTCATTAGAACCTGGAACAGCGGTAGTCAGGCGGAATTGCTTGTTACTAATAGGATACAAGTATTTGCTTGTATTCCAGTTTAATCCATTGAAACCAATATTAGCAGCATTTTTACGATAAGGTAATAAATATTTTCCTTCTGCGTATGGGTCGGATTTTGCTGAAATATTGGCTGTCTTGTCTGTTACGCCATATTCTAAAAGTGTTATTTGGGGAATTGGGGTTACAGCGTCTTCGGCTTGAGGGTTTGTATACAGTTGATACATGCTATCCCAAAAATTAAATCCTTGTACGTGTACATCTTTTACTTGGTCCAAAGCGCGCCAACGTTTTAAGTCTGCCATACGGAATCCTTCTGATACCAACTCGACACGTCGTTCACGACGGATGTTGTACAGAGTTGTGTTTATTTGTTGACCGGCAGAATAACTTCCCCAATCTTGTTTTTCTTTACTTATGTCTGTATTGTTTATGGTCTTTTGATAGTCTGTACTCATACCGGCACGTGCACGAAGAGCTTTCCAGTATTTATCGCAGTTGCCACCTAGATTTCCGTTTAATTCGTAATAAGCTTCTATATAATTCAGGTAGGCTTCTGCTGCACGGAAGATCGGGCATCCTGTATAGGATTCTTTTGTTGACTGCATATCTCCGGATGTATTCAATCCTTTGCGCAGACAGTATCCGGTCGGATTACTATTTTCTTTTTGGGCCTCGAAAATTTCAGGGCGGTAAAAGTAGCCGTATCCATCACTCTTCTTTATCCAAGTGGCAAAGTTTGGATCATCAGATAACAAATCTCCTGTTTTTAAAATAGTTTGTCCCATACGTCCATCTCTGTCGGTAAAGATATGTTCATATGTATCGTCTCCTTGATAATTGGTACTGGCATAGATGGGTAGGCCATCAGACATTAGATAAGAATTAACCATGGAACGTGTATAGCCTGTGTTTCCCCCGCCATTGCGTTGCAAATAGCTTACGACAAAGTGGTAAGAAGTGGCATCTGAGTTGACACTGTATTTACGCCATAATAAGATTTCATCTATTCCGCTTAAATCAATAGAATTGAATAACGAGGCATAATTTCCGTGCAAATTGTGTCCTTGAGCTACGATATCAGCTGCTTCTATGGCCTGTTGTAAAAAATATTTAATTTCAGAGTCAATGTTAATGCTAAAATCTTTTAAATAATCCATTGAAGCACCAGGCCATCCCGGGACCACCAGGAACAAATGCACTTCCTTTATGATATTTTTCCCATGTTGCTTCAAATAGGGCTGCGCGACTTTTTACTAATGCAGCGCAGTCTTTGTTTAACCGATTGCTTACGGGAGCAGTGGGAAGCATATATTCGTAGGCTTTATCTAAATCAGATAAGATAAAGCGTGCAACTTCATTACGCGGACGCCGTTTGGAAGCTTCACGTATGGCATTGTAATCATCCGGTAATATTTCAGTTAGAATAGGAAAATCACCTAGATTCTGCAATGCTGTGAGATAAATATAAGCACGGAAGAAATATACCTCGCCAATATAGTGTTTGATATTTGCATCATTACCGGATATTTCTCTGTTGGCATATCGTTCGGTAACAGTTTGAATAAAGTAATTAGCTGCACGTATCTTACGGAAATATTTATGCCATAAGTCATCGTCACCGACATGGTATTGTCCTTTTATGAAAAGTTTACTTGGTGAGTCTGCGGTTTGATCGTCTGTTCCATTATCTTTTTGGAATAATCCTAAATTATAAGTGGCAGAACCATGAGATGGAAGAATATTGCCATATTCGTCATCGTTTTCGTTTTCACTGTCATTATAAAATTTGGCAGCATAAGCAGCTAGGTCTGTTTCGGAATAAAGATAGACATTGGTGCTGACAGAAGTGATAGGTTCGCAATCCAGATAATCATTGCATGAGGTCGCAAGAGCACTTGCAGCGGCTATGAATGTATATAATAGAATCTTTTTCATATGTTTTATTATTTAGAATGTTGCATTTAATCCAAAAGATATAGTTGTTTGTAGCGGATAAGTTTTTCCGGAGTTCCCATCAGAATAACTTGAATAAGTTGTTTCTGGATCAAAACCGCTAGGTAGACTGGTGATAGTCAATACATTCTCGGCACTGACATATACACGTAATTTTTGCATATGTAGTTTGTTGATAATTTGTGTCGGGAAAGTATACCCTAGTTGGATATTTTTTAAACGGGCATAGGCACCGTTTTGTAAGTAACGGGTTTGTACCTTTTGATTCATATCTTTGCTCATATACATTTTAGGAAAATAAGCATTGGTATTAGGACCAAATACAGAAGTTGTATTTTCTGGGCGATAATAATCCAAATGCTCTTTTAAACCAGTTGATTGCCATTCTCCTCCCGATATTCCCCAAAACATAGGACCATCCAACCATAAATCGCGTTTTGCAACTCCTTGCCAGAACATACTAAAGTCGATGCCTTTCCATTCACAACCCAAGTCTAAACCAAACCTGAAACGTGGGGTGGAGTTACCAATAATTTTGCGGTCTCCCGGATCGTCTACTGTATTGGCTCCTTCGTTGATTACTTTATCTCCATTAAGATCCTTGAACATAATATCACCTTCGCCCCAGCCTGAACCCCATGAGGGATTGTTATCTTTTATCCATTCATCCATTTCCGATTGACTTTTAGCTATTCCATGGGTTACATACCCCCAAATGGCTCCTAATTCCTGGTCTTTATAATAGGTGCTGAGCGATTTAGATTCATTGGGATACTTGTCAACAAATGAGCGGGAATCTGCCATGTTGAAGCCTATATTATAATTGATCTGTCCTATCTTGTCGCGCCAACTGGCTGCTATTTCCCATCCTTTGGTACGTAAGTCTGTATTATTGCTTGCTGGCATACCGATGCCATAGATGGAAGCGACCTCAGAAGCAGGACCGACCATATCCAATGTTTTACGGATAAAAATAATCGAAATTTATGTTAAGCCGATTTCTTAACATTCCTAAATCAAAACCGATATTTAAGGATTGTACTGTTTCCCAAGTCAATGAACTGCTAAGGGTTCCAGGCATACCGGCAACAGTTGGTTTAGAGTCCCCCATTAGCCAGCTTCCTCCATTGGTCTTGACTGTTTGTAATAAATACATGGGATAATAAGATTTAGTATTTTGATTACCTAGTGTGCCCCAAGATACACGAGGCTTTAATTGATTGATAATGTTTTCATTTACAGAGAAAAAATCTTCGGCCGCTATATTCCAGCCTAAAGAAAAAGAACCGAAAAGTCCCCAACGATCTTTTCGAAGGAAGCGAGAAGAACCGTCATATCGCAAGTTGCCGGCAATAAAATATTTATTAGAATAATCATAGTTAATACGTCCAAAGAAGCCTGCTGTAGCCCAAGTATAGGCACTGGCTTCATTGATTTTATCTTCACCTGTTGCAGCGCCGATTTCGGGTATTGATTCGGTAATGAGGTCCATACGTTTCACAGAAAGATAACGGTTATTGTATTTTTCTGTATTAACTCCTGCCATCACTTTGAATTGATGTTCATCGAATGAAAAAGAATAATCACTGTACAGGCTGGTTGTTAAATGATTGGCTTTAGTCCAATATTGCATGGCTCCGGTTTGTCCCACCGCATATTCTCCACCGTATGCCAGTTCTAATGCTTCTCCGGCTACGTTGTGTTCATATACTTTATTCAGATTCTGTCTTTGTACTTGGTCAATCAAGCGTAACCCTACGTTTGCATATATATTCCAGTTTTTCAAGGGATGAAAAACAAGTTGTCCTTGCAGATAAACGTTATTATTACTGGTGATGGAGCGGCTTCCATTAGTAAGTTGCCCTAATTTTCCGTTGCGCATATAGTAACCGTTAGGATCTTTAAACGGCATTGTAGGCCACATACGTACTACATCATGATAGAACAGTCCATTCATGTCGCTATAAAGAGGGTTGTCTAGTTTGGTATAAACATATTTAGTATTGACTTCTATATCCAACCATTTAAAAGGCTGTGCGTTAAATTTTGCATTGGTTGAAATACGTTCATAGGAATCTTTTCCGTAACGAAGGTTGCCATCCTGATCCAAATAGTTGGCAGATACGTAATATTGACTTTTGTCACTGCCGCCATTGATATTCAGGTTGTGCTCTTGGGACCATGCCCACTTGTAATGAGTTTTATACCAGTTTACATTGTCATTGGCTTTTTCATGGAATTGCCAGTTACCATTTGCATTGGCAATAGTGCTAGTTGTAATTTGACCATTCATGTATTGCTGGATGCGTTCCATGGTATCTTCATCAAAAATGGCTTTTCCTCCTCCGTTAATACTACCTTCATTAAAATAGTTAGCAAATTGGTAGGAATTCATTAAATCCGGCAAATGGTTAGGACCGGCATAACGGGCATTTCCGGAATAAGAGACGCTAGCTTTTCCTGCTTTACCTTTTTTGGTAGTAATCAAAATAACACCGAATGCCGCACGTGAACCATAAATAGAGCTAGCGGCTGCATCTTTCAATACGGAGATAGACTCTACATCATCTGGATTCAAGTTGTTCATGTTACCTTCTATACCGTCAATCAGGACTAAGGTAGCAGCTTTAGAACCTGTAGAAATTGTACCTGTACCACGGATGTTCACATCCATAGTTTGTCCTAATTGTCCTCCTAAGCCTCCAACAGATAAATTTAAACCGGGAATAGTACCTTGTAATGATTGGCCTAAGTTGGTAACAGGGCGGGAATCTAGTACTTTGGTATCTACTGTGGCTACAGCTTCTGTCAGATTAGCTTTTCTTTGTGTACCGAAACCGACTACAACGACCTCATCTAAAGTTTGTGTGTCTTCAGACATTTGAATGTTATACGAGAATTGATTTTCATTTACTTTAATTTCTTGTGTGGTGTATCCAATAAAAGAGATAACCAACACATTTCCTTTTGAAACTTGTAATGTGAAATTTCCGTCAAGATCTGTCACTGTTCCATAGGTTGTTCCTTTGACAATGACACTGGCACCAATAATAGGTTCTTTGAGCTTTTTATCCGTAACTACACCGGTGATGTTGAATTGCTGGGCGTACAGGAATGTACAGTTACAAAGCAATATCAAAAATAGAATCAAGTTTTTTTTCATGCTTTTCTGTTTTTAATTAGACATTAGGTTAATGTATTGCAAATGTATGTTAATCAATGAAATCGTTTTGTACATGTTCATTTCATTCAGTATGCACGTTTAATGCATCTCTATATTTTTTGGTGAATCTTTGTTGTTATCTCTTTTTTATTTTATTCCTTTGCTACAAGTAATGAATTAAATATGAACCTTAAAATCTTATCACTGCTTATAATTGAAGTATGTATATTGCTGCCGGATGTGTGTTATGCTTTTTTTTCAAAAAGATGTGCATCTGCTCAATATGCAAAACGGATTGGCCGATAATACCGTATCTGCTGTTTATAAGGATAAAGAAGGTTTCGTTTGGTTTGGAACCCGAAACGGGTTGAGTCGTTATGACGGCAGGCGGATTACAAACTTCGAAATAAGTAGTAGTTATCCTAGTATCTCAAACTTGAAGGAAGCTTTTGATGGGGTGCTGGCATTTGTGGATAATGGTGTATTTTCTGCATTTGATTTGAAAAAAGAACGCTTTTTGTCTGTGGTTTCTTCTTCGGGACAGGGCATTCCATCTCGAGGGATGTTGCAGAAGAATGATTCGTTGGTTTGGGTGATTTCCGGAAGTGAGTTACATTTAATGAAGCGGTGCGCATCAAAAGAAGGTGAACTTCGGCTCCGGGTTGAAGAAAAATATACAGGCTGGGATAATCAGGATAATCTTTTGGTCGCCATAACTTATTCTTCGGATAAAAAAAGTATCTGCCTGATTGATGAAAAAGGTAGAATTATCTTGCTGGATGCGACAAACCTGAGTTTCTTTCGGGTGATTGACTTGGGTCGTACCGGTAGTCTGTCTGTAAATTCTGTTTTGTATGATGATGGCCGGATATGGATTTCTACAATTGCTCATGGGGTTATTTATTATAATGAACGGACTGGGAAAATCAAGCAGCTGACTTATCATGTGGCTCCGGTATCCGACAAACTTTCTCATACAGATGTTTTCGGTGTTATCAAATTGAATGAGAATAGATATTTGGCCGTAACGTGGAATGGATATACAGTGATGACAATAGATAAAAATAATCAGGACGGGATATTGACAGAAATTTATAGTAACACTTCTTCTTTGATGCACCGCAATCTTGAAACGAGGATGATTGCGGCTTATTACGATTCACATGGTATTCTGTGGATTGGTACGGATGGTGGAGGAGTAATCTGGTCGGATTTGCGTATGCAGTTTTATAATCGTTTTTATCAGGACAGGCATAATGAGATTTGTTCTATTGTAGCGGATGACGATCATTATCTTTGGTTGGCAACATACCATAAAGGAATTATGCGAAGCCGAACAGCGTTTGGTACTTCAGAAAAAATAGACTTCTTTCAAGTGGGAGATCAAAATGTGAAAAAACAACAGACAGTGTTGTGCAGTCTGAAAGATGAGAAAGGAAATTTATGGTTTGGAAATTTAGATGGTTCATTGACTTGTTATTATAAAAAGGAACGCTCATTCAAGATATTGCGATTGATTACGGAAAATGGTGACCTTAACAAATCATCAGTTTGGGCCTTATTCCTTGATAGCAAAGGTCATTTTTGGATTGGTACACATAAAGGACTCTGGTTATTCGACCGTGAGACGAACAGGTGTAAGAAGATGCATTTTAAAGTATCCGGGTTACAGAATTTGTCTCCTCTTTATATTCGTGCTATGGCTGAAACTGATGATCATACGCTTTGGCTGGGCACTGCTAATTATGGTATATGTAAAGTGATAAATGAAAATGAACTGCAGACCGGCTATGAAAAGAAGTACGGTATGGTTGAGAATTCCGTGCGTTCATTATTAGCTTCGTCCGATGGTAATCTATATGTCGGATATATGGCCGGTCTGGCAGTTTTCTCTCCCGGACAGGATGCGATAACTCATGTATATACTACCCGGGATGGATTGTGCAGTAACTTTATTGGTTGTATGACTGAGGATGCGCACGGGCAAATCTGGCTGGGATCTAATTCAGGTATTTCCCGTTATAGTCGTCATCAACATTTGTTTTATAATTATTACATTGCGGGCAGTAACCGTTCTGTCCTGCATTGGGAGGATGTTCTGTTTTGGGGGAATAATAAGAATCTTACTTATTTTAACCCCGATGACATTAAAGCGTTTACCACTTCCGAATCTGTCGTGATTACCGGATTGGAGGTAAATAATAAACTTGTAGAGATAGGAAGAGAGGTAAATGGGCAGACCATTCTTTCACAAAGTATTTTCTATACGCCTTTTTGTCCGGTTGAATCATGCGAATCGTGACTTTGCGCTGACGTTCAATAACCTTTCTTATTCTGAAAGCCAGCAGAAGTATAGTTACAGGCTTCGTCCTTATCAGCCTGATTGGCTTGTGGCCAACGGAGGGGAAAAAGTTTCGTATGCTAACCTTCCTGCCGGGGAATATGTTTTTGAGGTGAAAAATATTTATCCGGATGAAAGAGACAGTAAAATAACCTCGTTGAGAGTAGAGATTTTGCCTCATTGGAGTGAAACTTTCTTTTTCCGCTTCTGTATGATGGTGCTGGGAGGGATAATAGTTTATATGGTTATACAGCGTATTAAATTACGGCAAAAGAGGTTGGAGCACGAGTTGCGCTTGGAACATGAGATATTTGCTGCTACTGTAGAACGTGACAAGGAGAAGCAGATTCGGATGGAACGCGAGAATTTCTTTACGAATGCAGCTCACGAGTTGCGTACACCTTTAACTTTAATCTTATCTCCCCTGCAGGAATTGTTAGGAACCGTCCGCCCTTCAGACACCGTCTATACTAAACTGGCTGCCATGTATCGCAATGGAACCTCTTTGCAGACATTGGTCGATCATTTGCTTTATGTGCAGAAGATTGAAGCAGGTATGATTAAACTCCGAATTTCGAAAGTCGATATAGTGGTATTGGCAAAGCAGATAACCGATTCTTTTCATGAACTGGCAGAAACAGAAGGGATTAACTTTACGGTTGAATCGCTGAATGAGCCATTTTTGCTATGGATAGACGTGGAAAAAATAAGTTCGGCTATCCGTAATTTATTATCTAATGCGTTTAAGTATACATCTCCGAATGGAAAGGTGATTTTTAAGATGAACCGTATCGAGATAGATGGATATTCATTTTGCAGTATAATTATATCGGATACAGGTAAAGGAATACCGGAAGAGTTACGGGGGAGGATTTTTGAATCATTTATTACCGGAGAAAATACACCTTTGTTTTCTAATAAGGTAGGCATAGGCTTGCGTATTGTTAAAAATACGATGGATCTTCATCATGGCACGGTGAATTTGGACAGTACTCTCGGAAAGGGTAGCACTTTCACATTATTGATTCCTGAGGGAAATGCACATTTTGCAGAGGACCGGTATGAGATTGTTGGTACTCCGGAGATGGAGGAATATGCTCTTCCGTTACCGATAATGCAGGCGGAAGGGCAGGAAGACAAGCCTTCGAATAAAAAAACATCTCTTCTTGTTATTGAGGACAATGAGGAAATCCGGCACTATGTCTGTTCTTTATTCTGTAAAGATTATGCCGTATATGAGGCGGCAAACGGTGAAGAGGGGGTTGATGTGGCAATAAGTAAAATTCCGGATTTGATTATTTCTGATATAATGATGCCTGTAAAAGATGGGTTTACCTGTTGCCGGGAATTGCGTGAGCAGCCTCGGACAGCACATATCCCTATTTTGATGCTGACGGCAAAGGCTGAGGATGCGGATGTGTTGCAGGCTTCAAAAATAGGTGTGGATGATTATATGATGAAACCCTTCAATCCGGAGGTATTGAAGGCAAAAGTCCGGAACCTGATACTCCAGCGGGAACGCCTGAAGAGGATATATACAAAGACGTTGATGTTGAAGCAGCAGGAAAGTGAACCGGAAACGGATGGGAATAATGCTCCGGATGATTTTATACAGCAAATTATTCATGTCATAGAAGCTAATCTGGCGAATGAAAACTTTAATGTAAAAATGTTGGCAGACCAATTGAATATGAGTCAGCCTACCCTTTATAGAAAAATAAAGCAACGTAGCGAATTGGCTGCTATTGATATGATCCGGAGTGTACGGATGGGCAAGGCTGCCTCCCTTATTATGGAGAACAGGTATTCCATTCAGGAAATAGCCGAAATGGTAGGATATAGTGATACACGTACGCTCCGAAAGCATTTTACCGAGCAATTCGGAGTGTCTCCATCCAAATATATGGAAAAGGAATGAATCTGCTTCTTACCCGAAGCAGATTCCCATCCGTTTACCTTGTACAATCAGGTCATGGTTTTCATTGACAAGTTTTAATTTACCAGCCACTTCATTCAGAGAGATGGAGCCAATTTCCGCACCTTGCAGAGAAACCATTCGTCCGAATTGTCCGGAAGCGATCAGTTCTGTGGCATGTCCACCCATACGAGTAGCCAGATTACGGTCGTAGGGAGTAGGAGAGCCGCCACGTTGGATATATCCCAATACAGTTTCACGGGTCTCGAATCCGGTTTCATATTCTATTTCTTGAGCTATATATTCGGCGGCTTTCTTGCCGTCCATGGTTTGGATACCCTCTGCGACAACGACAATAGAATAGGGTTTTCCTTTTTTCAAGCGTTCAATAATGGTATTACCTATGTTATGTATGTCATAAGAAAGTTCAGGAATAAGAATCACGTCACCGCCTCCCGCCATTCCGGAATAAAGTGCAATCCAGCCAGCTTTATGTCCCATTACTTCAATAACCATAACACGTTGGTGTGAACTGGCTGTAGAATGCAGCCGGTCAATGGCATCGGTAGCAATGGTTACGGCAGAATCGAATCCGAATGAAACGTCTGTTCCCCAAACATCATTGTCTATTGTTTTAGGTACAGAAACAACGTTCACACCTGCTTGGGCCAGTTTGGCTGCGGTCTTTTGAGTTCCGTTTCCGCCGATACATACGATACAGTCCAGACCTAAATCATGAATATTCTTTAACATCAAAGCTGGTTTGTCTTCCGAGGCTGCCGACAGGCGTTTCTTGAATGGCTTTTCTCTGGAAGTACCTAATATTGTTCCTCCCAAATTTAACAAGCCTGATAATGATCTTTCTGTCAATGGTTCTACGTCATTGTCCAGCAACCCCCGGAATCCGCTATGAATTCCATAAACTTCCATACCGTAATGATTTATCGCTGTTTTGCAAACTCCTCTAATTGTGGCGTTTATTCCGGGACAGTCTCCTCCTGATGTCAATATTCCTATCTTCATAGCCTTTGATGTTAAGTTGTAAGTGACCGTAAAGATAACAAAAAATAAAAAGTAAATGTAGAAAACTATAAAAAAAATAATGTTATCAGCCATTATAATATAGAAATAAGCATTTTTGCAAGATATAACGAATTGTATACTAAGACAAATGAATTCTACCAGACTAATTAGTACGCTATTCAAGCCCAGACAAAAAGCGACAGCCTTGTATGCAACTCAGGCTGAGGCACTCCAACATAAAGTATTTTGCCGGCTGATTAATGATGCTGCCAATACGGAGTGGGGATTGAAATATGGCTATAAAGACATAAAGAGATATCAAGACTTCCAGCGTGTACCTATACAGACTTACGAAGAAATCAAGCCATACGTAGAGCGTATGCGCCATGGGGAAAAAGATATCCTGTGGCGTGGAGAGGTGCAGTGGTTTGCTAAATCTTCGGGAACGACCAATGACAAGAGCAAATTTATTCCCGTAAGCAGGGATGGCCTTCATGATATTCATTATGCAGGTGGTATGGATGCAGTGGCACTATATCTTCAACAAAATCCTGAGAGTCGTTTCTTCTCTGGAAAAGGCCTGATTCTAGGAGGGAGCCATGCACCAAACTATAATGTGAAACGGAGTCTTGTAGGAGACCTTTCTGCTATATTGATTGAAAATGTGAATCCGTTGGTCAATCTGATTCGGGTGCCCGAGAAGAAAATAGCGTTGCTGAGTGATTTTGAGGAAAAAGTAGAAAGGATTACTCGTGCCACAATGAATCAAAATGTAACTAACCTTTCAGGAGTGCCGTCCTGGATGATGGCCGTCTTGAAACATATTTTGGAGGTGAAGGGAACGGATAATTTGGTGGAAGTATGGCCTAATTTGGAAGTTTTCTTTCATGGGGGGGTTGCTTTTACTCCTTATCGCGAACAATATAAACAGCTTATTCGTAGTGACAAGATGCATTATATGGAAACATACAATGCCAGTGAAGGTTTTTTCGGATTACAAAATGACTTCAGTGATCCTTCCATGTTACTGATGATTGACTATGGTGTATTTTATGAATTCATTCCGATGGAAGATGTCGGTACTGAAAATCCTCATATTGTTCCGTTAGTAGATGTGGAATTAAATAAAAATTATGCGATGGTCATCAGTACTTCCTGCGGATTGTGGCGTTATATGATTGGTGATACTGTGAAGTTTACCAACAAACACCCCTATAAATTTGTTATAACAGGGCGTACCAAGCACTTTATTAATGCATTTGGTGAGGAGTTGATGGTGGATAATGCGGAAAAAGGGTTAGCAAAAGCCTGTGAGGCGACCGGTGCACAGATTGTTGATTATTCTGCTGCTCCTGTTTTCATGGATGCATATGCCAAGTGCCGTCATCAGTGGTTGATAGAATTTGCCGTTATGCCAGATTCTTTAGAGAATTTTAGCCAGGTTCTTGACACTTCTTTACAACAAATTAACTCCGATTACGAAGCTAAACGCCATAAAAACATTACCTTGCAGCCGTTGGAAATAATCGTGGCAAGACCTAATCTGTTCCACGATTGGCTGAAAGAAAAAGGCAAACTAGGCGGACAACACAAAGTGCCGAGATTAAGCAATACGCGTGATTATATAGAAGAAATGCTAAGCTTGAACCAATAAGAACATGAATTGGAAAAAACATAAATTACCTGCTTTGTTGATGCTGATGATCGTAGTATATTCCTGTGCAAGCATGGGAACACCGGATGGAGGTCCTTATGATGAGGAACCGCCCAAGTTCGTCAGAAGTTCTCCCAAGCCATACGCAACAAACAACAAGGACAAGAAGATAGCCATTGAATTTGATGAGTTTATCAAACTGGAGAAAACATCAGAAAAAGTGGTGGTGTCTCCTCCTCAATTGGAACAACCTGATATCAAGGCAAGCGGCAGAAGAGTTTTGGTTAATCTCATGGATTCATTGAAACCCAATACTACCTATACCATTGATTTCTCGGATGCTATTGTAGATAATAATGAGGGTAATCCACTGGGTAATTATTCTTTTCTTTTTCTACAGGGGAGACTATTGATACATTGGAAGTTTCCGGAACTGTGTTGGCGGCTGCTGACTTGGAACCAGTTAAAGGGATGATGGTGGGGTTGCATGTTGATTTGGATGATAGTGCTTTTGCCAAAAAACCGTTCGATCGTGTTTCTCGTACAGACAGTCGTGGGCGTTTCACTATTCGTGGTATAGCACCCGGCAAATATCATTATTTTTGGTTTGATGGACGGTAATCAGAATTATTTATATGACTCTAAGACAGAGATGATTGCTTTTAGCGATTCTATTATTGTCCCTTCTATGGAAGCGGCCATGCGTCAGGATACATTGTGGAAAGATACGGTTACTATTGACACCATCAAAACGGTGGGCTATACCCGCTTTTTGCCGGATGATATTATTCTGAGAGCTTTTAAAGGGATAAACGACCGTCAATATCTGTCCAAGAGCGAGCGTGATAAAGAGAATCATTTTGTATTATCTTTCAGTGCGCCGGCTGATACGTTACCTACCTTGAAAGGATTGAACTTCGATGAGAAGGATGCGTTTATCATAGAAACGACTCCACGAAACGACTCAATTTGTTATTGGATTAAGGATTCGTTGGTTTATCAGATGGATACGCTGGAGGTTCAGTTGGATTATTTATATACGGATACATTAAACCAGTTGGTTCCCAAAACCGATACGATTTATCTGGCTAATAAATTGACAAGAGAGCAACGGGAAAAATTGCAGAAAAAAGCAAATGAGGAAAAGGAGAAGGAACGTAAAAAGAGGGAGAAAAAGGGAGATACCATCAGGGTGGAACCGACTAAATTCTTGACTATGAATGTCGATGCTCCGTCGGCATTCGATATATATAGGAATATCTATCTATCTTTTGAAGAACCGATCGCAAGTATAGACACGGCGGCCATTCATATGGAAGTAAAAGTGGACAGTTTGTGGCAACCGGCTCCTTTCTTCTTTATGGCAGACTCGTTGATGCCACGGCAATATCAGATATTGGCAGATTGGCAACCGGAGCAGGAATATCAGTTGACTATTGATTCTTTGGCATTTACAGGAATCTATGGGCTGCAGTACAGATAAAGTCCAGCAAACGGTGAAGGTGAAGAAAATGGAAGAATACGGGACTATTTTATTGAATAATAAAAGGGGCTGCTACCCAATGCTATTGCCGAATTGTTGGATGCTAGTGGAAATGTATTGCGTCAGCAACCGGTTGACGGTGGAAGGAACGGCGGACTTTTATTTCTTGAATCCGAGTACGAAATATTATATACGTTTGTTTAACGACCGTAATGATAATGGAGTATGGGATACAGGAGATTATGATAAGAAGATTCAGCCCGAAGAAGTTTTTTATTTCCCGAAGGTATGGGAGATGAAAGCCAACTTTGAATTTGAAGAGAATTGGGATGTGAATGCCATTCCTGTAGACAAGCAAAAGCTGGATGAAATAAAGAAACAAAAACCGGAAGAGACTAAAAAGGTACAAGATAGAAATAAAGAAAGAGCTAGAAAGCTAGGCCGATGAAAAAAACTATTCTAATATTATTGTGTGGTTGGTTTGCTATAATGGCAACTAGAGCGCAATGTGCGGCACAAAACGAAGCCATCCAGGCAGGCGAAGAGTTGGTATACGACTTGAAGTTCAACTGGAAATTTATTTGGGTTGCTGCCGGACAGGCAAAAATGGACATGCAGGCTATTACCTATCAGGGGAAACCTTGTTTTCGTAGTAATCTGATCTCTGTCAGTAACAAACAAGTCGATTTCTTTTTTAAGATGCGTGACACATTGACTTGTATTACCAGCAGTCGTCTGGAACCCGTTTATTTTCGTAAAGGGGCCGAAGAGGGTGACCGCTATACGGTGGATGAAGTATGGTTCAGTTATAAAAACGGAAAATGCATTGCCGATCAGCGTCGTATGAGGA
>ENA-OQJE01000119-OQJE01000119.1-human-gut-metagenome-genome-assembly--contig:-NODE-119-length-17344-cov-4.822269_pt1 | contig 17344 bp, 21 predicted proteins | sample MGYA00242594_ERZ504760 | MGnify/ENA primary metagenome ERZ504760 (study PRJEB26092, sample SAMD00036358) | human gut metagenome | host: Homo sapiens | study: EMG produced TPA metagenomics assembly of...
AAAAATCTTATGCAGCATAGTCACTGCACACTCAAGATCTGCTATATCGTCATCACAAACAGCAATTTCCAGCATATTACTCACCTTCTTCCTATCTTCCTACTATATCGGTAATTTTTATTTTTCCATTAAATAAATATAAAGTACTCTGCATATTATCTAAATAGGCTCTAAATAAATATCATATATATAGAAAATGTGCCATCATCTTGACGGCACATTTCCTATATTTTCCCCCCAAATTATATTGCTACAGTATAGAATACCATTGTCTGTCCATACTATCAGCTTCATACTGATATGTAATCAACTGATTCATGTCTTTTAAACCCGCCATTTCTATTAGGTTCTATCATTATATTATAGTTTTCATATTTTTATAGTATCCTGCATTATCCATAACACTATTATTGCCAGATGTACCCACAGTACTTACCTCAGAGTCCGAAATATTATACCCTGCCTTAAATGCAAGAATATCCTCCAATCCATATTGATTTTTATAATCCGTCAGCATATAGATATTATCTCGTATTTCCTCATATTTCGCATTGGCTTCCTGGGAGTTCATTATTTTACACATTTTCTCTGGAAGTCCGGTAATCTTCCCATTGTCATCTACGTTTATATCGTCAAATGAATACTGTCCATTTGTTGCTTTCTGAATGAACTGTTCCACTTCATAGTAAGCATTTACTAATCTATATTGTGTGTTAGAAATATCTGCTGTCTGAATATATTTTTCCCACATATCATCAGCAAAATTTTCCGATATCATATTTTTTATCTGTTCTTTGTTTTCTTCTGTAATGTCCCCGTTAATCGTAATAGTTCCAGATACATCTATTTCAATTTTCCATGATGTATCTGGCAGTTCAATTCCTTTTTCATTTGCTATTCTTTCTATTTCTGCATAAAAATCGTTTTTTATATAATTCGACTTCTCTGCTCTCTCATAATCAGATAAATTGGCAAATATTTTCACATATGCCATTTCCGACACACTTAACTGCTCCCCCTTTTTCATCTTATTTAATAATTCTTCTACACTATCCGTTCCCGAATTATTTTTCATCTTCCGGCAACGCTTCAAATTGCATCTGATGTAATTTGTCAATTTCGTCTTTGATATTGTTTTTTCATATTTCTGCTTTATTGCATTTTTTTCTTCTGAATTATCTGCATTTGCTATTTCTTGTGAGTGCTGCACATTACTACTTGAAGTATCCCTGTTTTTCGTTTCCGTAATTTTTATTCTATAGGAACCTTCCCCGGAATCCGATGTCATATTGGAATTTTCTACTCTGATCACATAATCTGATGTAACGCAGTCCCAATTAGGTACCGTAAGCTGTTTATTACCATGTCCATCATCTGTCGCTATTCCAATCTGATTGCCATATAAATCGTACAATACTAAATTATATGCCTGACTATTCTTGCTTTCCAATGAAATCGTTATCTCTGAAGATATACCCATTTTAGAGTAAAAACTTTTTTTGCGGATAAGAAAAAGAATAGTAATCTACATCATATTTTGAATCGATTGTTCCCTCTAAATAACTTTCATTATTATGCAACAATGTTCCTATATCATATGTACTGTAATAGCGATCTACCTGATCATCGTATTTCGTATGCTGATGATAACTATCATTCTTATTTGTTTTGGCATTTTCTATTAACACCGTTTGCTCATTTAATTCTTTCATCGGCGATTTAAAACTTTTTGCTGCATTTCCTGTCTCATATATTTTACTATCTACTATTCCGCCACCTATATAATGTACATAGTGTCCCATCTTATCGTCACCTCTTGGAATCCACGGATTGTATAAAAATACCATCCGTAATTTATTTATCTTTCTAAATATTTAGCCCACTATTATTCCGAAAGGAACTAAATAATCCAATGTCATCTGTGTCATTGTAGTGCAACTAGCATTTACATAAGAAATACCACTTACCCAATGTACTGTAACAGATGTTGCATAGTTTCCATCAATTGATCCTGATGGTGGATTATTGTCAACCAAGTCACTCCACCAACCACCTGTTTGTGCTAGTTTTTTTGAATAACTAGCAGTTGCTGGCGTATAATAATAGTCAATGCTTGATGCGTATGTATTATTAGCAAATGCTTTTGATTTATCCGAAAATTTCACACCTGTCAATGCATACTCATCTTCACTTCCACTAGGACAATTAATGGTCAATGTTTGCGTACTTGCTGATTGGCTAGATGAGCTTCGATTCCACTTTATTGTTGTATAATGTGTAAGATCCGAAAAGGTTGTTGTTTGTGCTATTGGCAATGGTTGTCCAGCATAATATCCATAATGATAACCGGTAGTTGCTGTTGCATCTTTTACCTTAAAAACAATATAATAATTTCCATCAATAAGACCTAAACTAATTACCTTATTCGACGTTCCTGCAATCGTTTTAGTTGTTGAATAATATCTGTCAAAATAACTGGTAACTCCCGCCTCATCCGATGAACGATATATTAAATTTATATCATTGTCAAAAATAAATACATTAACATTAGATTCTAACATAAATGTAATATTATTACAGTCCTCATCCGAAACAACACATTGATAATAATGTCCCTGATTTTCATCATATGCAGAATCATTCAGATACCCCTCTCTTAATGCCGAATTATAGTTGCTCTGACCTTTTGGATTCAGTAAGAAACCAGACATTACAAACCCTTCTGATGTTTTTGCATATGTACTAAAAATTTCTGTATTCGATGTCCATTTCTGATCAGAGAAATTATATTCCATCGTGCTTGCACTCCACATATATTTATTTGACACCCTTCTTGTATCTGCATATGCACTTGCTCCATCATTTGTTGCATCCGTAAAGTCACAAGTCACTTCTTCGGTTGCAATTTTCGATTGTAATAATGTTAAATCCGTGTCGTTATCTTCTGTATTGAAATGTACTTTATTGCCATTATCAATACTTGCCGCATTCGCTACTGAGACATTTCCTAACAGCAAACATGCTGCCAATAATATTGTTGCTATTTTTCTCTTTTTCATGAATAATTCCTTTCTGTTCATAGTTCTTTATTTTATAGTTTTTTGATTTATATAGATTCATTATTAAAACGCTTTCCCTCCCTCTATTGTTTATTTTTTAATTTAAAAATTTCGAATCATATATTTTATCTAAAAAACTATATTACTATACTTGACACACTTCCCTATATTTTTTCAAAAATATTATATTTCTAAAGTACAGAATACCATTGCCTGTTTGTACTATCAGCTTCATATTGATATGTGATCAACTGATTCATGTCCTTTAAACCACTCTTTCCATATAAAATGCTTAAAGTCATATCCGGCACATTGTTCCATCCTTTAGTTGACATAGTTGAAACCAGGTCATGTATCCAATTCTTCATTTGCTGCTTGAACTCTTTCGGAACTTTTCCAGAATCTTCAACAGCCTTATCCACTAAGTCTAATATATTCTCTCCTGACTCCGTATAATATGTCCCGTTTTTTTCCTCAAGTTTATCTAATTCATATCCTGTATAACTATAAACTTGATGATATGCTTCGTATTTCATTTTTGATTCCTTTGTTATCTGAGAACTCTCACAGCCATCTTGTGTTGAACAATAATATATATGCTTATAGAGGTTTTTTCCGTTATCTCCTACATTTAAGGCATCCTGCATCAACACCTTTGTTTCTTCATCCACGCCATCTACCGTTATCTCGTAACTGTATGGATCGACAGTAAAAATACAATCTTCCGTAATAGAAGATGTGTCTACACCAGCCTGCTTTAAAATATTTGAAATCTGCGAATTTACCAATGCTCTTTCAAATTGGATTTTATCCGAATCTACACTGTCGCCGTCCACTTCAATTCCCCTGAACAAAGAATCCTGATAATTTACACCATTTATTTTTCCTGTCCGGCACATCTGCATCTCATAATTATATGCAATCCTACGTTCTGTATCAGTCAGATTCGTCTCGTAATACTCTGAACTCTTATCAAAATACTTGGAATGAATATAATTTTCAGGGTTAGAATGTGTTTTTGCTTCTGCAGCAAGCTTAGAATACTTTTCCGTTAATGCTGCCCTAAATGCTTTACCTGTACTCATATATTCACTTGTTTTCGCATTAATCTGTGTTCCTGCATTCTCAATGATCTCTTGATTCGTTTTTTTTGCTGAAGCTATATAGGACTTTAAATCAATGCTGCTATCAATACTTGTATTATGTGTTCTTCCACTTGTACTTTTTGTCAGTTTTTCCTTTCCTGATGCACTTATCGTTAAAGTATCTCTTGTGCCTCTACAACCAGTGTTTTGACTGCTTGCCGCTTTTTGTTGTTGACCAAACAGAACATTAAGCAATGACTGATTAGCATTTATTCGGCTGTTAAAAAATATATTCATAATATCACAAACCTCCTTATATATATCGGATTATCCTAATCTTTCACTATCTCAATAATCACCGAATCTGTCATTGATTCCTGTTTCATACGAATACCATCGTGTAAATACAGACATATTACTCAGGAAATTTTTGACTTTAGAATTGTCTTTAGTATCCGAATAATAATCTTCCATTAAATCCCATACATTACGGATTTCGCCTTCCGACCTGATTTCTGAAATCCGAATTCCATATACTGTTAAAATCAAAACCACCGTCTAACGTAAGGCTGGAATTTGCTTCGATTTCATCACAGTCAATCCCGCCCAATTCCCATTTTTCCGTCATTTTCCAGGCAGATTCTCTCAATGCCGCATTGGTGTCATTGCATTGATAGTAATAATCTGAATTATAATAAGTCCAATCACTGTGATCATCAGAATAGTATTTTTCCTTAAACAATGCCAGTAAATCTGTACCATCCTCTGCAATAAAAGTACCATTCTTTGAAAACAGATTTGATATCTGCTGATTTACAACACTCCTATTTATAAACCATTATTTTAATCGCACGCTCTTTACGCTTTCATATCAAAATTGTCTTGTGACATTATATTTTCATTCATACCACCAGTTCTTTGTTCACTGTTTAATGCTTTTCTTGCATCACAAAAAGCCTCATAATACGTCGATTTTAACGCCGAATGTACCTGTGACTCTGCTTTTGTTTCCTTTTCTTGCCAGCCTACTCCCTCTGTATATGTCAGAACTTCTTCACCACATTCGTTATATACATGAGCTGCTGATCCTGTTCCCTCTCCCTGAAACTCTGCCTCATATGGTATCCCGAACAAAATACAGAGCCATTTTTTATCAGCTTTTTCAACTTCTTTCATTGCGGACATATTGCCGGAATTTCATTGATTGATTAAATTTTCCAATTAAGGCTGCCCTGTTCGGTGCCACTTTGCTTACTTCCATCTTACGCAAATTCATAAACGCATTTCCCATATATACGTTGTCCTGTGCATCTTTTTTTGCCAGTTCAACAATTTTCTCTTTTAAAGAATCCGTTAATTTCCATTTGTTTTTTTCAGAAGATTTAGAAACTTTTTTATCCGAAGTGCCCCATAATTTTGCTGTGCTATAATTATTTGATACCTCCATTTTATGGTAACTCCTTTCTTCATTATTTGAAGTTCTTCCAACTATGCTACCTGTTGGATTTCTCTCAGCATCAATATGATATGTAACTTTATTTGCAAACCACCATACTGATATCATCTTTTGAATTTTGACACTCAGCAATAACCATTGCATATTTCCATCATAATCCTAAAGTGCATACATATGTTGTAATTTACTCAACATATTACTTACTCTGCCTTCAACAGCTTCTGGCTGATTCCTTAATTCATACCTGCTTCCATAGTAATCATTTAAACGGTCTTTCATCTCATTACAAAATAATTTTTGATCTGTTTTACCATTTAAAAACTGATTGCAGATACCACTTATCTCTTTCTTCTCATTTGTATAAAAAGCTGTCTCATCTGAGATTATTTCTGACTTGTACTTATAAGATTCTGTTTTGCTTCCAATTCCAACAACCATGTAATCTGGTGTCATTTTCTCCATGATAGAATTACGTGCCGAATCATTAAAATGAACATATTCGTCAATCATGTCTGAAAAACCAGCTTGAAATTGCTCTGGAACATACATTTCATTTACTTTTCTTAGCCCCGCTTCACTTGCACTTAACAAAAATACAGATTCATAAGAAGTTCCTCTATATCCCTCCTGAGCATTCAAAAAATCTACATCTGCTGTCATTGCATTAATCTTCTCTTTTAAATCTTTCATTTCATCTTCTGTCAAATATTCAGAAGCATTTTCGTCCAGCCATTTTTCAAAAACCTCTGACTGATTTTCCGAACAGCCTTCAAACGCACTTTGTTCTCCAGAAATGGAAGTTGCTTTCAAATCTAATTTGAATAAATTTTCACATTTATATTCTGCTGGTATCTCTATTATTTCTCCATTAATAGATGAAAAATGCATTGTATGAAAATCCGATACCTTATTACGAGCAGTCTCAACTAACTTTCTTGCTGAATCACTGATTTTCACATCATCCTCCGAAATAATATTCTGAGGAACAGTTGTTTTCTTCTCGACCTTATTTTTTATCATCTCAGGATTATTAATATACCTATTTCCTTGAACTTTCATAGCAACCTCCCTAAGTTAGTCCACACTTTTTATACTTCTTTATCTATCTTGCTCGATGTCAAAGAAGAATCCGTCTTAGAGTACGTACCATTATTTGTATAGGTTGCACTCGCCCGGTTTGCAGCATTCGATATACCAGTTGCTTTCTGCGATATTTTGCTTACAAAAGAATTATATCCTGTAAAGACCGTTTTCAGCGAACTGATATCTGCCTGCTTTAAAGCATCCTCATCTAATTCCAACTTGTTTCCTTTTCCTATGGTAATACCTATTTTGGCAAGCATATTACTGTTTTTGTCTGTCATTCCAGTCATCCATGAAGCATTTCGCAATACATCCTTTGTATTAGATTCTCCGGCTTCCTTAACTACATCATTATAATCTTCAACAAAAGATTTTACTGCCTTGGTGATTTTATCCCAGTCATAATCCTCTACCTCAATCTCTTCCCCCGTTTTTTCATCTTTCTTTTTTATTTTCTTTTTTTTCCCAAAGAGAAGAGTCATTCAAAGCATCTGCTGATTTTTTTCAGAGAATCTGCACTTGTTTTCATCAAGGTAAGTTTTTGTGAAGTATCACCTTTTCCCGATAATTTTTCAGCATCCTGTTTTGCATAATATGCTTTCATAAGTTTTCCATAGCTTCCATTTTTGATTGCAGCATAATCAGAAAGCATATTTGTATTGCCTACTGATGAACTATCTGACGTTCCACTAAACAACGCTGAAAAATCTACATTGCTGTTATATTTACTTGTATAATCACTAAAACTTTTGATTTCTGACATAACACCAGCCTCCTTTCCGAACTATAAACGTATATCGATCGGTGTATATACTACCGACTGTCCACTTTCTGATGCTGGATTTTTTATTGTTTCTGCTGTTTCTGTTTTAACATCTGCATTCTCTGATGCATCTGTTGCCGTATCTGCATTTTCCTGTGTATTCTCTGCTTTCTGCGTTTGATCCTTCTTTGTTTCTGCTGCATCTGTACGGTTGTCTGCCTTTGCTGCTTCTTCCATAGATTTATTTGCATCTGAAAGTGAAGACATCTGTGATGCTGTTGCAGACTGCGCTTTTGCCTGCAAATCTGCCAGTTCTTCTTCTTTCTTTTCGGTATTACCTTTTCCAGCATCCTGCTTGATTTCAGACTCAAGCACACCGGCTCTTCCTTCCATCTGTGTTGCCATACTACCCTGCACTTTTGCTTGCTTCATAGATGAATCTGCGGAAATCATTGCCCGCATACCTGCCTGTGACAGGCCTGTTCCTTTCTTTGCAGATGTATTTTTTGTACCAGCCACCATATCATCCATAGATGATTTTTTACTCTGCTGTTCCTTTCTCTGTTCAATCTGGTGCTGTCTTAACTGTTGATTGAGATTTGTAATTTCCTGTTGTATCTCCTGACGTTTCTTCATCTTATCCTCTAATGACAGTTCTTCATTTGATGATAAGTCCTGCAATTTCTGCTGTGCATTTGCAATCTGATTCTGAATATTTTTACTCACAGAATCATTCGCCTGTGCCATTCCCATTGCTCCTGTCTGCGTATTCGTTCCGTTAAATCCATTAATTTTCATCATTTCGTTATCCTCCTTGAGCTAATACTCTGAAATCCGTTTCCTGAAAATCTGTATAACATGATTTCTCTTTATTTTTTCTTTCGGCATATCTTTCTTCACAATAAACTGTGATGTTGTGAACCGCCCTTTTTTCGTTGTGAAGCAGTCTGAAAATGCTTTTCAGACTGTCGCAGTGCTCCTCAAATATTGTTGCAAGCAACATATTTTCATCGCTACCTGCGCAAAAAAAGCACTACATATTTCTGTAATTTCTGTAATTTACAAAATACATAGTGCCAATTTATTTCTTTATTCTACCTGCATCATAATGCTAAGGATTACTTCCTCATTTCCCTGCTCCAAAGATATATCTCCCATATACATTCTGGCAACCCGGCGAATGTTATTCAAACCCATTCCATGTTCCCTCCCAGATTTGGTTGTTTCTGGCAAATCGCTATCACCAAAATTAAGCTGACCCCCAAAACTGTTTTTTATGGTTATCATAAAGATACTGTTTTTCCGAAAAGAAGAAATGCTGATATACGGATCATCTCCACTTACATTTTCCATGCAGTTATTCAAGGCATTATTCATGATCACACTCAAATCAAATGCATTTAACTTCGTATTCTGCGGATAATGAAAATCCGACAGAAACCGAATCTGCCTTTCTTTTGCTTCTCTCAGCTTTTCCATCAAAATGACATCAATTACCGGACTTCCTGTCTTTATTTCCGGAGATACCTCGTCCCATTCATTTTTCAGATGTTCCAAGTATTCTGTAGCATCATCCATATTATTATGTGCCACCAGATGTTCCAGTGTCTGTATATGATTTCCCATATCATGGCGCATGGAGCGGATATCCCGATACAACTTTTCGACTTCCTCGATATGCTTTTTCATGTCACTGATCTGATTTAATACCAGCTCTTGTCCCCGCTGTTCTTCCTGCATCTCTTTCCAGTTTTGAAACATTACAATCACAACAAGAATAGCAACTATGGAAATCAGATAGTGTAAAAAGCTTAAAGCTCCATAAAATCCATATGTATCAATCAAGTTCTTTCCAGTATCTCTTTCGTATATCATGAGATAATATTGTAAAATGCCATACCCAGTGACGCCTACAAGTGAAGGTATAATAAGCATTACCATCTCTTTGACGCTCATTTCATCTTTTTTGTATATATACGCTTTATTGATCAGTCCTATTGCAACCGCAATAAAAGCAATACAAAGTACAATATCCAAAACTCTGGTTCCAACATATAGTCCGTATTGCAACCACACTTTTTCTGCACTCATATTCCGAAATACAAGTGCTTTTGTAACAAGATCATCAAGTCTGGCTGCCATTGCAACCGTTAACCATCGGATCGAAAAGAACGTAATTGCAAGAAATATTTTCTGATATATATTTCTTCTGTCCTCTATATACATTGCAAGAAACGCTGCTATAACTCCAATCAGATATGCGGAAAAATTATCAATCTGTGGCGGAATCATATATAAAACAAGCATAATCGTAATATAAACAATACTGACTGCCACAGCCCCTTTTTTCTTTTTTATATAGGGACAAACAAATTTTCCAAAATAGATTCCTGTAATCATAAGGAGTGCAATAACAGAAATTTTCGATGTAACCATCCAGCATTTTTCTACCAAACTCATCCGATTTCTTTTCCTTTCCTCTGATTATATTTCAAATATTGTTTTACAAACTCAGAATAATTCTGTTTTGCAATCAATGCAGTTCCATTTTCCATCGTCACACAATTTGCATCATATTTCTGAACATATTTGAAATGTACGAGGTAGGCTCTGTGTGTACGAAAAAAATCTGCTCCCGCAATTTCACTCAGTTCCTGCAATTTTCCATAATATTCAATATTCGTATCCCGTGTATGGATAATGACTTTTTCGATTATATACCTCGGCATACACAATATCCTTCAAAAACACTTTCATATGGCTTCCTCCGGACTGCACCATCATGTATTTTTCATCCGATTGATTTTCAGAATATTTTTTCAATGCTTCTGACTGCACGTTTCACAACTTCCTCAAATTTTTCATCTGAAAACGGTTTCACCAGATAATGAAATGCTGCAACATCAAATGCCTGAAAAACATACTCCTCCACAGCAGTTACAAATATCAATACCATTCTTTCATTTTTCTGACGCAGAATCCTTGCCGTTTCCATTCCATCCATTCCTGGCATCTGAATATCCAAAAATAGAATATCCGGCTCACAACCACTTGCAATCAATTCATCACCAGATAAATATTTTTCTATTACTGCATCCGGTAATAATTTCTTTATTTTTTCTTCTAATATCAATCCTATAGACTTATCATCATCACAGATTGCAATTTGCATCTTGTCACTTCCTTGCTTACATACAATTATATTTATTATATCGGAAAAGTTCTTTTAATAGCTAGCCACCATGTTGTGAACCGACCTTTTTTTGTTGTGAAATAGAATATCACATATAACGCGTTATTTGCTTCCTGTTAATACGCAAAAACACTGTATCTCAAACTCATTGAAATACCATGCTTCCCCGCATTTTCTATATTGTCCTATTGATATTATTACTTTACTATCCGACACGCCTCTTGGCGTGACTGTATCTATCAAAAAAGAAGACAGCAGTTTATTCACACACTGCTGACTTCTTATAATACTACTCATTTTATTTACTTCGCTGCGTCTCAGACAATTTTTTTATTTTAAACATAACCTCTGTTTTCCCGCCATCCCTTTACATACCACCTGATTCCAACATATACCAGTTGCACGAATAATAAGAGAAATAGCAGATTGATTGGCAATACTTCCTTTATCCAATCCCCAAAGTAGATAGCTATTGCCATACTTACAAGTATCACCATTATGGTAATCATATCCCAACAGTATTTCTTATATAGCCCTGCAATCTTTATTTCGATGAATGCCAAAAGTATTCCCACACCCACCAGACATCCACCGCAAATCAATATTCTTATCAGCCAGTTTATAATTCCAGCAACGACAGGATTGGATATTCCATCACTAATCTGTGCCACGTTCTTTCCTGCCAGTACAACCCAGCCAGCAATGGTCTGTGTGAAAGTTGCGATTGTATCAAAGAATACCACGCAATCAGAAATAAATATTTTTGACCGTATCATCTGAAAAAGAGTAGTTGATACGGAATACCATATCAGCAGAAACATCAATGCTTCATACATGGCTGTTTTTGTTTTATATCTGCCTGCCAGTTTTTCCCTCTGCATATCATACTTTTCCTTAGCTTTCAGATAAGCTGTCTGTTTACAATTCCCGCACTTTTGATAGAGTACCGGCTTTTCAACCGGTATCTCTACTTTTTTCTGATGGGAGAGTGCATAATCCCGTTCCTGTTCTGCCTGTCTCTGCTTATCTCGACATTCCTCTATCATGGCTTGGACGGTGTGTGTTTTCTCTTTCTCGCTCTGCAACAATTCTTTTGTTTTCCTCAAGTCGTTCTTTAAGGCTTGAATGTTCTCTGTTTTGTTCTCGCTGTTTAACTTCTCGTTCAAGGTCAGCGATTCGTCGAGCTGCACTTTCAGTTCCCTGATAGTCCGGTCTTTCTGGTCGAGTTCTTCCTGCATCTGCTCTGTCAGCAGAAGCAACTCTTCCAGTTGGGCGTCGCTCTTTGAGTTTCTTAATTCGTTCATCAATCAACCTTCCTTTCTCTAATTGCTGTTCAAGTTCAGTAATTCGCTGTTCTGTTTCTGCAATAGCCGGTTCTCGCTGTTTAATTTCTGTGCCAATTCCTGCCATTGCTGATTTTCGTCTGTGAGTTTCTGTATCTGGTCTGTCTTTTCTTCCAGAAGCATCAACAGTTCTTCTGTATCCGGTAAGATTTGTAGCAGCTCTGACAATTCTTTCTCTAATTGCTGCAATCGTTCTTCCTGCTCCTGAAAGCACATCAGCTTCTCGTCCTTTTCCTGTATCTCCTGAAGCATCTCTGCCATGATATTCTGCTGTTCCTCTATCTGTGTAATCATTGCTTCCATCATGGGAATTACTTCTTTGCTTTCTTCTAATGTCATTCAACCACTCCCTCCACATCGACAATGCACCGGATACCTTACCAAAGGTTGCAATTACCTTTTGCAGCAGTGCATTTGTTTTTTTATCATCTGGTTTTCCTCGACCTTCCATGAACCTTTCCTTATCTGCCCGGTGAGATATTTTTCCTCAATCTTCCTTGCATCTGCACCCTCATGAATCGTAGGGACTTTCAATTTGCCCTGTCTTTCATAAGAGCGGTGGTCAATCAGATTGTCTATGGATAAATGCCGGTTACACATCTTTGCCCATTCGCTTCGCCATAACTCACAATTCTTTGGATTATTCCAGCCGGTAGCGTCAGTCAGAACCCTTTTCCATTGTTTTCTGTTTCTTGCCCCGACTTTCTGTACTCCGTTTTCATCAAGTACCGGAATACGGATTCCATGACGGTCTGGATTTTTCTTATCCTGCCACCAGTCCGGGTGGGATTCATCAACCACGATATTTCCGTCAGTATCTCTGACAAAATCCCAGTCCTTGACTTCCTTGTTGCCCCATGAGTGGTCTGGATTGAATGGTCGCATGGTTACAAGTAAATGCACATGTGGGTTCCCGTCGCCCTTATCGTGTATGCTCCAGTCGGCACACATTCCCTCGTCCACGAAAGTCTTTTGAATATATTCGGTTGTATAATCAATCTGTTCCTGTCTGCTCCATTCTTTCGGCAGGGAAAATTCAAATGAGCGTCCAAGCTGTGCATCTGCATTTTTTTCTATCTTCAATACCTCATTCCATAGACGCTGTTTCTGAAATGTGATTTTAAACTTTTCCAGTGCGGCATCTTTATCATCCGCTCTTTTATAACGGATAGACTGTTGAAACCTTTTTATATTTTCTTCCGGTACATGCAGCCATTCAGGAGGTGCATTTTCGCACATCATCAGACTGGTGTAGACGACTTCCTTTTTGGAAGTATAGTAACTGATTCTGCCTGTTTCCTCATTCTTCATCACATCTCCATTAAGATATGCCGATGCGGATATGACAGATTTTCCTTTACTGCGCCCGACAATCTTTACTGTAAAGTGAAATATCGCCATGATACGATTCCCCCTTTCTGCCGTATCCGGCATTGATTTCCGACAGCATCTTCTTCTGGTTTGGCAGAAGTGAAGCTGTCGGAACGCCCTCTGCGCAAGAGTGCCCCCTGCGGCATGAGCAGGTCTGGCTGAAAGCCCCGCCGACGGAACGAGCCCGGCAAGCGTAAGCGCAGACCGGTTGCCACTTGTGGCAAACTTATTGGGGACGACCTCTGGTTGTCCATAAGTGCGCCCTTCATGAAAAAGCAATGAAGGGAATGGAAAATCCACTCCCTCCGGCATTACACTTCCTCCGTATTCGCAACTGGCTCTTTCTGCATTGCCTTTGAGAAGAATTTCCCATTTGCTTCCTGCCTTTTTAAGAAGCCGATCAGCTTTGGGATATCATCTTCCTCAATCGCAGAACCCAGCACCGATTCCACCGCACCACCAATCTGGCAGAGCCTGTGTGTCCGCTTTTTAGTTTCCACATCTTTCTGACGTTTCTTCAGTTCCCGTTTCTGTGCTGCATACTGTTTTGCTTTCTCAAGGCTTTCCTGTTCTTTCTTTTCCAACTGGAGCATACGCTCCTCATAACTCTTTGTTGATCTTGCCATAAATATCATCGTCCTTTCTTTTTCTTCCAAACATAAGTTTCCTGTTGTCTGTCAGACGAAGTACATGGTATAATCTGTTTGCGTGTAGGTATATCATGACTCCGGTCTGATAGAACCTTTGGCGGTTTCTTCGGGAACCGCTTTTTTAAGTTGAACCGTTTCTTGTGACTGCTTTCACATTTCCCTTATCCCTCAAGTCTCTGCCCTCGTTGGCTTCCATAAAAAGTTCCAGCATATCCGTTTTGATCAGGACTTTTCTCCCAACCTTTAATACCGGAAGTTTCTTCCATTCCACCAGTTTTCTCAGGGTGTTCCTGCCGATTCCCGTATAATCAGCAGCTTCTTCAATAGATAAGGCAATCTTTCTTTGTGTCATATGACCACCTCCTTTTAAATTGCATTATGCAATTTCATTTGTGCTGTCAGTATAGCGTGTTTATATTGCTTTGTCAAGCATTATGAAATTTCATTCGTTTTCTATAAATTGCATATTGCAATATATTTTGTTGCGTGGTATAGTAATGACATACCGAAAAAGGAGGCACATCAGCATGAAAGATAAAGAACTACGCAAGCTGATCGGCAGCAGGGCAAAACAGCGCCGTCTCGAATTAAATCTGACACAGCCTTATGTCGCAGAGAAGATGGGAGTTACCGCTTCCACAATCCTGCGTTATGAGAATGGTTCGATTGACAATACCAAAAAGATGGTACTGGAAGGTCTTTCGGAAGCACTTCATGTATCGATTGAATGGCTCAAAGGGGAAACCGATGAATATGAAACTGATATTACGGATAAGAAGGAATTGCAGATTCGTGATGTGATGGGCGATATTCTCAAACAGTTACCTCTTGATCTTAATAAAACAGAAGACGCTTTTTCTAAAGACTTACTGCTGTTAATGTTAAAGCAATATGAACTGTTTCTGGATTCGTTTCAGTTCGCCTGTAAAAATTACAAAGGCAGTACCAAAGATGCGGACATTGCCAAAGTAATGGGATTCGAATCGAAAGATGAATATAATGAGATTATGTTTCTCAGAGAGATCACACATACTGTCAACGCATTTAACGATATGGCAGATGTGATAAGGCTCTATTCAAAGAAACCGGAAGCAGCCGAACAAAGACTTGCCAATCTTTTATCCGAAGTTATGTATGAGGATTCTGAATCGGTATAGTAAGACAACCGGAGTTGTGATATACTTACACGCAAGAAGCATTTCAACAGTTCCGATTGTCTGATATCGAAAGGAGAAATACAATTATGGCAAAAGGATCTGTAAGAAAAAAGGAAAGAAATGGTACTACCGCTTCTATGTAGAAGATGCAAGCGGTAAAATGGTTCAGAAAGAATATGCTGGAACCGAAAGTAAAAGTGAGACGGAAAAACTTCTCCGCAAAGCACTGGAAGATTACGAAAATAAGAAGTTTGTCGCAAAGGCAGACAGCCTTACGGTAGGAGAGCTTCTGGATATGTGGGCGGAAGAAGAACTGAAAACCGGGACACTCAGCAACGGCACAGTGGAAAATTATCTTGGTGCAATCCGCTGTATCAAAAAACACCCGATTGCAGACCGCAAACTGAAAACAGTTACTGCCGAACATTTACAGGCATTTCTTGATCTGCTTACATTCGGTGGTGAGTTTCCAGACGGGAAAGTAAGAAAGGGATACAGCAAAGATTATATCCATTCTTTTTCCGCAGTGTTACAGCAGTCATTCCGTTTTGCAGTATTTCCAAAACAACTAATCAGTTTCAATCCGATGCAATATATCAAACTGAAACGACAGGCAGAGGAAGTTGACCTCTTTTCCGATGATGAAGTGGAAGAAGGCACACAACCGATTTCGCATGATGATTACGAGCAACTTATCAAGTATCTGGAAAAGAAAAACCCACCTGCCATTCTACCGATTCAGATTGCGTATTATGCCGGGCTCCGTATCGGAGAAACCTGTGGTCTTACATGGCAGGACATTAACCTTGAGGAACAATGCCTGACCATAAAACGCAGTATCCGCTACGACGGCATGAAACACAAAAACATTATTGGACCAACGAAGCGGAAAAAAGTTAGGATTGTTGATTTTGGCGATACCCTGACTGAAATACTGAAAGCTGCCAGAAAGGAACAACTCAAAAACCGGATGCAGTATGGCGAATTATATCACCGCAATTACTACAAAGAAGTTCATGTGAAAAACAGAGTCTATTATGAATACTATCACCTTGACGGAACGCAGGAAGTCCCGGCAGATTACAAAGAAATCTCCTTTGTCTGCTTAAGACCGGATGGCTCTTTGGAACTGCCGAGTACACTCAGCATTGTATGCAGATCAGTGTCAAAGAAACTGGAAGGATTTGAAGATTTCCATTTCCACCAGTTACGTCACACCTACACCAGCAATCTGCTTTCCAATGGGGCTGCACCGAAAGATGTACAGGAACTGTTAGGACACTCTGATGTCAGTACCACAATGAATATTTACGCTCACTCAACAAGAAAAGCAAAACGGGATTCCGCAAGACTTCTTGATAAAGTAGTGAGCAATGCTTAACTAAAAATTTCCCTTATTTCCCTTGCGGATTCCGCATAAGGGCAAAGATAAGGGAAAATACATATCATTTCACTATCTAAGAGGCTGTAAGCCTTGAAAAATAAGGAAAGTTCAGGAAATCTCTCCACAAATTTAGATTTCTCAGTTTCAAAAACTAAAAGTTGTTGTATTCTATACTGATACATCAATAGAATTACGAACTAGCCTATTACCATTTTTGACAAGTGTTGCTTCCGCTGATTCTCTTGTGACATTATCAAGAATACTTGTATCAAATTTTTGTCCCGGTTTCCAATTTGGATTAGCTGCTTTCACTGCTGCATACATAGCGGATCTATACTGTCCTTCATATTGTTCTAAAGTCCATGTACCACTTAAACGTTTATCTTTATTCACACTTAATTGATAATCTTTGAAAATATCTGAACGCTTAGTTGTATCACCATTTGAAACACCATTTTCATGAATAAATTCTTTCTTTACATTATCAAACATTTTTTGACGATATTCCTCAGATACATTCGTGAGTTTCTGCCACGATGTACCTTTGCCAGTAACATCCATTCCTGCCACTCCATTTGCATTCAGTAAATCCCCATCGGAATCAAATTGTTTCATCAAATTATTAACAATAGTATCCCTTCCGCCAAATATTTCATATATCATTTTTTCTTCTGGAGACATCATAGCTTCGTTCTGAATTACTCCTTCTAACCTAGTCCTTTTTTCTTTCAAAAGTCTTTTATATTTGTTTGCTTATTAGTATTGACACCACTATAGGCATTACCTAATCCACTAATATT
>ENA-OQJE01000121-OQJE01000121.1-human-gut-metagenome-genome-assembly--contig:-NODE-121-length-17188-cov-5.845027_pt1 | contig 17188 bp, 17 predicted proteins | sample MGYA00242594_ERZ504760 | MGnify/ENA primary metagenome ERZ504760 (study PRJEB26092, sample SAMD00036358) | human gut metagenome | host: Homo sapiens | study: EMG produced TPA metagenomics assembly of...
TCTTAAGTCTGCTGGATTCTTAACACGTGATCCACGTATGAAAGAGCGTAAGAAATACGGTCTCAAAGCAGCTCGTCGCGCTCCGCAGTTCAGCAAGCGATAATCGACTGCTCAGGCTATATCAAAATGGTTCAAAAAGCCCGGAAAATCAAGGTTTTCCGGGCTTTTGCTATATCTAAACGGGCTGATATGGTTTGACCCAATTTGGCAAAACGAGAGCGGATTTCACCCAATTTTTAGTGGTTAAATATAGGACAACCGGCAAAAATGGGGTCAAAAAACGGCCTTAGTGGTTAAAAAATAGGACAACCAGAGAGCAATTTCGGGGGTATTTTTGAGGGTGATTTGGCACTCTCAGACACCGGATTTTTCGCTGGAGGGTTTGGCATAATCTGACCAAATCTGAACAATTAAATACGATTCTAATGCAGGCACTCAGTAACAAATAACTGGGTGCTTTTTTGTTTCAGAGATTCCGGCATTAGAAAGGGCCGTCACTTTATGATTTTGAAGTGGCGGCTTTTTCTATTTCCAGAAACAACAGCAACAATTAGAAATGAGGTGAAGTCATGAACACACAAATCATCGCCATCGCCAACCAGAAAGGCGGCGTTGGCAAAACAACAACCTGTGCGAACTTGGGAATAGGTCTGGCACAGGCCGGAAAGAAAGTGCTTCTAATCGACGGGGACCCACAAGGAAGTCTGACAATCAGCTTGGGAAATCCGCAACCGGACAAGCTGCCATTTACACTGTCGGATGCAATGGGCAAAATTCTGATGGATCAGCCTATACGCCCCGGAGAAGGTATTCTGCATCATGCAGAAGGCGTTGACCTGATGCCTGCGGATATTCAGCTTTCCGGTATGGAGGTTTCTCTGGTAAACGCCATGAGCCGTGAAACGGTTTTACGGCAATATCTGGACACACTGAAGGGACAATATTCCCATATCCTGATTGACTGTCAGCCCTCGTTGGGGATGCTTACAGTCAATGCGCTGGCTGCTGCGAACAGGATCATAATTCCCGTTCAGGCAGAGTATCTGCCCGCCAAAGGACTGGAACAGCTTTTATCTACGGTCAGCAAGGTAAAACGGCAGATCAATCCAAAGCTCCAGATTGACGGTATCCTGCTGACGATGGTGGATAACCGCACCAACTTTGCCAAAGAGATTGCTGCTTTGCTGCGGGACACCTATGGAAGTAAAATCAAAGTCTTTGGAACGGAGATTCCACACTCTGTCCGTGCAAAGGAAATTAGCGCAGAGGGAAAAAGCATTTTCGTCCATGACCCTGGCGGTAAGGTGGCAGAGGGGTATCGAAATCTGACGAAGGAGGTGTTGAAACTTGAAAAGCAGCGCGAAAAAAGTAGAACTGGCATCGGTAGATGATCTGTTTTCTACGGAGGAGAGCCGTGCCGATGCTCAGAGAGAAAAAGTAGTAGAAATCCCGCTGTCGGAACTGCACCCGTTCAAAGGGCATCCATTCAAAGTCAAGGATGACGAAGCCATGATGGAGACCGCAGACAGTATCAAGCAGTATGGCGTTCTGGTTCCGGCGATTGCTCGACCGGACCCGGAGGGCGGTTATGAGCTGGTAGCCGGACACAGGCGGCACAGAGCCAGTGAGCTGGCAGAAAAGGAGACCATGCCGGTCATTGTTCGGGATTTGGATGATGATGCCGCCACGATCATTATGGTTGACAGCAACCTGCAACGAGAAAGTCTGCTCCCCAGTGAAAGAGCATTTGCCTACAAGATGAAGCTGGATGCCATGAAACATCAGGGAGAGCGAGTTGATTTAACTTCGTCCCAAGTTGGGACGAAGTTGAGAGCCGATGAAATATTGGCTCAGCAGGCTGGTTCAAGCAGAAATCAAGTTCAGCGCTATATCCGTCTGACAGAGCTGATTCCTGAATTGATGGATATGGTGGATGAAAAGAAGATTGCCCTGAACCCTGCCTATGAGCTGTCCTTTCTCAAAAAGGAGGAACAGGTAGACCTGTTGGACGCGATGGACAGCGAACAGGCTACCCCTTCTCTTTCTCAAGCCCAGCGGCTCAAGAAATACAGTCAGGAGGGGCATCTGACCCTCGATATGATGCGTGTCATCATGGGTGAGGAAAAGAAAAGCGATCTGGACCGAGTGACATTTACCTCTGACACCTTGCGGAAGTATTTCCCTAAAAAGCTATACGCCCCAGCGGATGCAGGAAACCATCATCAAGTTGCTGGAGGCATGGCAGAAAAAGCGTCAGAGAGACCAGGAACGATGAAAGGAGCCGCCTATGATGGATATTTCAGCCCGTGAGCTGAAAGGACATAACATTCTCGCCGTAGAGAGGTTTTGGGATAACACCCGCTGGATGATTGAGTTTTCCGTCCTGCGTCCCAGCACAGCTTACGGCAGCCCCGGAGAGGAAATGCGGCTGTTTTTGACCGAGGACGGGTATCAGGCTGCTCTGCAAAGCCAGCAGCGTCGGGAGATTAAGATCAAGCGTTACGCTCGTGTGATTGAGGGACATATCCTCGATTTCAAACCGGGAAAACGCCGCCGCTCATAAACCCATACAACGAAAGGAAAGGAATGACTATGTGTACGGTAAAGGAAATTCAAGAAGCAATCCGGGAAGATTGCAAATCTCAGCATGACATGGAATCAACGGATATTGACCGAGTGATGCAAACACTTCCTTTCGCCCAGGAGGAGCCATTTACAGAGGCGCGTCCTCGAAAGCCGCTGTTTTGGTTCTATGCAAGAAAATTTGAAAAGTGTTGAACACCGCAATTCTTTGGAATGAGGATTGCGGTTTTTTTGTACCCAAAATTCGGAAGGAGTGAGGTCGATGGCCGTTTTTCGCATTGAACGGACCCGTGATTATACCGTGATGAGCAATCATCATTTACGAAATGCAAACCTGTCGTTAAAAGCCAAGGGACTGCTTTCCATGATGTTATCTTTGCCAGAGGACTGGAATTACACCACCCGTGGTCTTGCAAAGATCTGTAAGGAGGGCGTGGATGCCATAGGCGCTGCGTTGCGGGAATTGGAGGCTGCCGGTTACATTGTGCGGCACAAGCTGCGTGACCGGCAGGGACGCATCAGCGATACAGAGTATGTTATATACGAGCAGCCACAGCTTAGAAAACCGGATACGGATTCACCAGATACGGAAAACCCGTATATGGATAAACCGGATACGGAAAAGCCCGCAGAATTAAATATAGAGAAATCAAATACTCAAAAACAAAATATTTATGGATCAAGTACCGATTCCATTCCCTTCCGGGATTGCGCGGCAGATTGTCTGCCGGAACGGAAAGGAAGGGATGCGATGTCACTCACAGAGATAGAGAGTTATCGGGAATTGATTCAGGAGAATATCGGGTATGAATACCTGTGTCAGCAGTATGAAACTTATCGGGAGGATTTGGATGAGATTGTGGAGCTAATCGTGGAAACGGTCTGTGCAAAGCGAAAGACCACCCGTATTGCAGGAAGTGATTTTCCGCATGAAATCGTTCGTTCCAGATTCTTGAAGCTGGATAACTCGCACATTGAGTTTGTCATGGACTGTTTACAGAAGAACACCACGGAAATTCGTAACATGAAGCAGTATCTTCTGACCGTTCTGTTCAATGCACCGACCACGATAAGCAATCATTACACCTCACAAGTAAATCACGATCTGTATGGCGGCTGGTAAATGGTCGCTTTTTTATTGCCCGGAACTGCCGGGAGAAAGGAGCAAGCATGATGTCTGAGGGAAAGACCATAGGGCAGCTGATGGAAGAAATGCGGGCAAAGGCAGGAGCGCAGAATTATCATGGTCATGGATATATGGACCTCCAGCGTTTTGCGGAGGACACCCGGCACATGATTATTTTTGATGTGCTGACGAACGATTCTCCTGTTGGCTGGAAAGGCGAACGAACCCGCCTGTTCCTGTCGGATACCGGTTATGAAAAAGCACTGGATAGTCAGGAAAAGGGGCAGATTAAGATTTTGAGCCACGCAAAGGTACGCCAGGGCAATCTGCACTATGACCATTCTGACCAGTTACGCTAAGGAGGGCGGTATGAAGCGTTATCTTCTGCGGCGGCTGGTGGTTCCGCCTTAGCAAAAAAAGAGATTCCCTGCAAACTTCGTGGAAAGGAGGCGAGAAAATGCAGGAAGAAGTGGAAAACAGAACTTTGACGCTGGTTGTCAGTGGAACAAAGTTTACCGGCAGAATGTTTAAGGCTGCCATAAGCAAGTACATGGCACATCGAAAGGAAAAGAAGCTGGAAAAACAGAGAAGCCGTGATGCGCCGGTTGTTCCGCATGGAAAACAGACTGTGAAGCAGCTTGTCGGGCAGAATCAGGGAATATCCAACATTGAGATCACAGACCCCTCTATCAAGGAGTTTGAGAAAATCGCCCGGAAATATGGTGTGGATTATGCGGTGAAAAAGGATCGCAGCAGTTCTCCACCAAAGTACCTGATTTTTTTCAAAGGCCGTGATGCAGATGCTCTGACAGCAGCTTTTACAGAGTACACCAACAAAAAGGTCAAAAAAGGCAACGAAAACAGAGCGCCCGTCCGTACTGGCAAAACTTAACCAGTTCAAAGAGATGGTTAAAAATGCTGTGGTGGATCGCACCAAGCGAAAGGAGCTGGAACGATGAAAAAGACATTGGACATCAAAAAGCTCATTTTGCTGAATATGCCGTATATCCTGCTGGGGCTGTTTGCTACCAATTTTGGAGAGGCATGGCGAATGGCACAAGGGGCGGATGCTTCAGAAAAGTTTCTTTCGCTGGTTGCGGTTCTGCCTGGGGCGTTGCAAAGTTTCTGGCCAAGCCTGCATCCATTGGACTTGTTGGTAGGGCTGTGCTGCGGTGTTGGTCTGAGGCTGGCGGTGTATCTTAAAAGCAAGAACGCCAAGAAATATCGACATGGTTTGGAATATGGTTCGGCCCGCTGGGGAACCCGTGAGGATATTGTACCTTACGTTGATCCTGTATTTCAGAACAATGTGATTCTGACAAAAACGGAGAGCCTGACCATGAACAGCCGCCCCAAGGACCCCAAGACTGCCAGAAACAAAAATGTACTGGTGATTGGCGGCTCCGGTTCCGGTAAGACCCGATTCTGGCTGAAACCCAACCTGATGCAGATGCACAGCTCCTATGTTGTGACGGACCCGAAGGGAACAATTCTGGTGGAGTGCGGAAAAATGCTCCAAAGGGGTGCGCCCAAGCTGGGGAAGGACGGAAAGCCCATGAAGGATAAGCACGGCAAGGTCATTTATGAGCCGTACCGAATCAAGGTCCTAAATACCATCAACTTCAAGAAGTCCATGCACTATAACCCTTTCGCCTATATCCATAGCGAAAAGGACATCTTGAAGCTGGTAACAACGCTGATTGCCAATACCAAAGGCGAAGGCAAGGCCGGAGACGATTTCTGGGTCAAGGCGGAAACATTGCTGTATTGCGCATTGATCGGATATATCCACTATGAAGCTCCGGTGGAGGAGCAGAACTTCTCCACCCTCATCGAGTTTATCAACGCCATGGAAGTCCGGGAGGATGACGAGGAGTTCAAAAATCCTGTAGACCTGATGTTTGATGCACTGGAATCGGAAAAGCCAAACCACTTCGCAGTGCGGCAGTATAAGAAATATAAGCTGGCAGCCGGCAAAACCGCTAAGTCGATTTTGATTTCCTGCGGTGCGCGTCTGGCCGTATTTGATATTGCGGAGCTGCGCGAGGTTACATCCTACGATGAGTTGGAACTGGATACGCTGGGAGACAGAAAAACGGCTCTGTTCCTCATTATGAGCGATACGGACGATTCCTTTAACTTCCTGATCTCCATGTGCTACACCCAGCTTTTCAACCTGCTTTGCGAAAAAGCTGACGATGTGTATGGCGGCAGGCTCCCAGTTCATGTGCGCTGTCTCATTGACGAGTGCGCCAACATTGGCCAGATTCCGAAGCTGGAAAAGTTGGTGGCCACGATCCGAAGCCGTGAGATTTCTGCCTGTCTGGTGTTGCAGGCACAGAGTCAGCTCAAGGCGATCTATAAGGACAACGCGGATACCATCATCGGCAACATGGATACTTCCATCTTCCTGGGCGGTAAAGAGCCGACTACCCTCAAAGAGCTGGCTGCCGTGCTGGGCAAGGAAACCATCGACACCTACAATACCGGAGAGAGCCGTGGCCGGGAAACTTCCCACTCTCTCAACTATCAAAAATTGGGGAAAGAGCTGATGAGCCAGGATGAGCTTGCTGTTATGGATGGCGGCAAGTGTATCCTCCAGCTGCGCGGTGTGCGCCCTTTCCTTTCGGATAAGTACGACATCACCAAGCACCCCAATTTCAAGTACACTGCCGATGCGGACGATAAGAACGCTTTTGATATTGAAGCATTCTTGTCCGCAAGGCTGAAACTCAAGCCCAATGAGGTCTGCGATGTATATGAAGTAGACACAAAGGACGCTTAACTTCGTTCCGCTTTAGAAGGGAGTGATCTTATCTATTCGCCGTACCTGCCCTCTATGGGCCATTGGCGTACAAAGCGGACAATCGCGAGAAAAAAATAATGAAAAAGGAGGACAGCCGGAATCATGCCCCCCGGAAACCGGGCGGCAGATTGTTCCGGCTTTTGTATGCCTATGAAACATGACAAACCTATTTTTTAATCAGATTCCGGCTAACAAACTATATGGCATTTTTTGAACAGGCAATCACCGTTCTTCAGACCCTCGTTATCGCGCTCGGTGCCGGTCTCGGTATCTGGGGCGTTATCAACCTGCTGGAAGGTTACGGCAACGACAACCCCGGCGCCAAGAGCCAGGGCATGAAGCAGTTCATGGCTAATTAGTTGGAACAAAAAACGAAAGGAAAAGCACAATCCAGACGGTATCAGCGGCAGGCTACAAGAATAAATTGTGATTTCACAAGATTGGTGCTATAATAAGAGAAAAGTTCCTGCCGGGGCAGCCGCCCCGGTGGTATAGATAGAAAGGCAGGAAAACAATATGCACATCAGCTATAAGCCACTCTGGCACACACTGTTAGAGCGTGATATGAGAAAAGAGGATTTAAGGCTTGCCGCTGGTATGACAACAAATATGATTGCCAACATGAGCAAAGAGGGAAAGCACATCAGCATGGATACATTAGCCCGTATCTGCGAAACGCTGAATTGTGAGATTACCGATGTGATTGAGTTAGTACCAGACGAGCCTGCTTCCACAGGAGGTAAGGAACATGAGCGAATTGAAACCAAGAATAACGGAAAACGGAATTGATTATATCCTTGTCGGAGATTATTACATCCCGGACTTGAAACTGCCGGAGGAACACCGCCCTATCGGAAAGTACGGACGGATGCACCGGGAATATTTAAGGGAAGTCCACCCAGCCAGATTGAATACATTGATACTGACCGGGGAATTGTGGACATATCTTGCAGACCTGAACGAACAGGCACAGGAACGGTTAGACACCATCATGGAGCAGATGAAAACTGCCGAGGGCGTAACCGAGGAATTGAAGCGTACCCACCAAATGGAATGGGTGCAGCGTTGCAATAACATTCACAACCGGGCAGAAGAAATTGTTTTGCATGAGATGATTTATTCATAACGGGAGCAATTAAATCGGAGGTATATAAGATGATTGAAATTGTATTTGGTGAAAGTGCCTGTGGAAGTTTGAAAATTGCCCAAACTTACGGCAAGGGAAAGTATAGAGGAAGTGCTGTTTCAATATTTATGAGGCATGAAGACGGGAGTGTTCCATCTTCAGATGAAATGAAAAAAGCACAGCTTCAAGCACAGGAACAAGAACGCATTGCTTGGGAGAATGCTATTCCATTGGGAGGCAAGAGCTGTGATGTTTATTGTTTTGATATGGCTCTTAGTGTGGGAGATATTTCTGATAATGGAATTGGCGAACAGCGGAAAAATGTTTTCAAGAAAATGCTGTCTGTCTGCTTTGTAGAGGATTTAGATTATCAGGTTGAAGAAAAAATACAGAAAATTAAAACTACATTGACCTCAGTGATTGAACGATATGTAGCTGGGGAAGAAATTCGCATTTGGTATAGCTATAATCCAGATGAGCTTTGTGGTATGTATTGGCTTATGAAACAACTTCAACCCTTAAACTGCCAGACAACAATTTATTTGGTTAAGTTACCTACATGGGAATATGGAAAAGAAAATACTATGACATCCAAAATAGCATGGGGCGAGGTCTCTCCTGGCGAATGGGGAAACTATATAACTCTACAAGAGAAAGCTAATCCTGTATTTCTTTCAGCTTGTGCTATGAAATGGAATCAACTTCAAAATGAAAATGCACCTTTGCGTGCAATGTTAAATGGTAAATTGCAAAGCGTTTCAGAAGATATATATGATAGTTTCATTCTTCGTGAAATTGCGGAACAGCCAGAGCAATTCAAAATGGCTATTGTCATAGGTAATGTTTTAGGAAAATATCAACTTGGAATTAGTGATGTATGGATTTCCAATCGCATTGATAAAATGCTTGAAGATGGTGTGTTGGAAATTATACAGGACGCACCAAAGGGAGAAACAAATTATCGCCGAATATTAAGAAAACGAATGAAGTAATAACCACAGCACAAACCGCTGCTACATGGAATCCAACAAACCATGCAACAGCGGTTTTCCTTTACCGTTTTTTCCTCTGGTTGATAGGCGTTCCCGTTTTCTTTGATTTTTGGAGAATCCGAATAAGCCAGCGAAATTCTTCATCTGACAGATTTTTATAGTTGATACCGAGCTGCTTGCAGTAAAGCACTGCCAGTTTTTCCAAACGGCTGCCCTTGAAATTTTCGACCGCTTCCAGATTTTCTTTCAGTTCATTGGCAACAGTGGTCTGGGGCGCACTCTCACTATCCTTTTTATGGGTTTCCCGAATATCCCGGATAATCAGGTTTAGGTCATCCAGAACCATGTGGCTGAAATATTCATCATCACTGATATGGGCGGCTTGCAGCACTTTCAAATGTGGGTCATCTTCGCCAGGGCGATACCGTTCTATGATTTCATGTCGGACAGTATCGACAAGGGTGTTGAGGTTTTGAATCTGCATGGTGGCAATCCCATCCACATAAATCTCAATGTCCGCAAGAAACTTGATAAAGTCCTTATGGGTGGCAAGTTCGCAGAGCAGACGGTTGTTGATCCGACCGCTTTTCAGAAGTGCAACCATTTCATCGTTCAAATGCAGCTCCGTCAGTGGCGTGTTGATCTGCTCCCTGTTCTCTGTCCGGCACAGCAGATAATCAACGGAAACCCCATAGAAGTCTGCCAGCGTGATAAGGTTGCCATGATTGATTTCCTTAAAATCCTCTTTTTCATAACTTCCAAGAGCTGATTTGGAAATGCCTGTCAGCTTTGATAGTTCTTCCAGATTTAAGCCTTTGTCCTTGCGGAGTTCCCAAAGGCGTTCCTGTATGCTTGTTGCTCCTTTCATGGGCGCACGCTCCTTTCCAACGGTTTCATTGCTGCCGCTTATCTGGATTATATCACACTTTCCGCAATCGTGGAAATTTCTGATTTTTACCCCTAATTCCTACTTTGTGGACATACGGCACAGGGCACAAAAATGTTCTATGATACAGGTAGTTCATCGATGGATTATTCCAATCGAATGACCAGCCTGTGTGGGATATGCTTCCCCGGCGATGTAGCGCCATGACTTTTGGCAGGGATATGGAGGAACCCTGACCGAAACGAGCGTACCAAAGGGAGCGATACGCCGCTGTGAGATTCAGGGGAGGAACGACACCGGGGAGAACTGGCGAACTGACACCGAAATGATACCGAAACACGACAATCTGATAGGGGGATAGTCTACCCTATCGCTGATACTTCGGGAGATTTTAAGCGGCTCTATGGCTGTAATTTTGCCGAAAATCGCCCCGAAACCATACACTAAAACGGGAGGAAGCGCAATATGCCGAGAATGAGCAAAAAGAGGAAGCATGAGCTTTCCTTTTACCTCAATGACCGGGGGCGTGTCACTTACAACGAATTATGCCGGAAATGCCAGCATGGGTGCAGGCAGAGCTTCCGGGCGGTTGTGATTGACTGCCCCCGTTATTTATCCAAACGAGCAAAGAAAAAGGAGGAACACACCGAATGAATTTTGAATTTATGACGATAGACACACCATTGCCGCCCTGTATGCCATTTCCCAGAGCGTTGACAGGATTTCCAGTCAGCAGCACCGCAAAGGTCATGTACTGCCGGATGCTGGACGCTATGCTCTCCAAAGGGCAGGAGGACGAGAACGGAATCCTGTTTGTCTGCTTCCCTGTCACAGCCATTGCCGCAGTCCTGTCCCGCAGCCCCATGACGGTCAAGCGTTCTCTGAATGAACTGGAAACCGCCGGACTTATCATGCGGGTGCGTCAGGGCGTTGGAGAACCAAACAGGATTTATGTGCTGATACCGGGAAAGGAGGACGCTGCCCTTGCCTGATACCTCAAAGCTGGAAAAGCTCAACCGGGAGTTGGAAAAAAGCGAAAAGAAACTGCGGAAAGCCATCAATGATGAAAAGGCATTGCAGCACCAGTTGAAACAGCTTACCCGAAAGGAACGGACGCACCGGCTCTGTACTCGTGGCGGTATGCTGGAAAGTTTTCTGCAAGAGCCGGAACGCCTGACAGATGATGATGTCATGCTGTTGTTGAAACTCATTTTTCACAGGCAGGACACGCAGGAACTATTGAAAAAACTGCTGGAACGGGAGAAGCCGGAAACCCCTTAGTTTACTAAGGGCGCAATTATACACCACCCAGAGGTTGGTGCATTGCGTTCTCCGAAGGCTCCTCGCCGGAGGGCTGTGATTTTCCGCAGTCATGGTCTGCTCCAAATCATACAGGGGACGCTACGCTTCCCCTGCGCTGGCTGCCGCCAGCTACCCTTTTGTGGACTTGCCATCTGGGGACACCTTGCGTTGCAAGCTGTTCCCAGCCGACAAGTTTGAAGTTATAAGTGGATTTTTGCGAAGCTGTATGATACTATTATTTTATAACGATTTGAAAATTCGTGGATTACTTAACAAATTAGAAGGAGGTATTTTATATGTTTAAAAAAGCTTTTTGGGTTCCTTATGAGGATAGTGCCAATTACCCAACTCTTGCAAAAACTATGGAAGCAATTTCAAAGTATTGTGAAGAAAATGGTAAGTCTTATACATTTATTAACGATGACGAAGTGGAGATAAATGGAAAAAGATATGAAATATATAGGGGCTACGAAAATGGTAGTAGGGGAAATTACGGCATAAAATGTAAAGAAAAATAAATCCAGTTTGTTATTCTACACACATCGGGTCAACTTGTCCCGAACTTTTACAACTAAATACCCGCCGCCTACACAGCGGCACACCGAGCAGGAAATCTGAAAAAGGTCTCCTGCTTTTTTTCTGCCCAAAATGAGGTGGTAAAACGCCACCCCATCCACCAAGCATAGAAAGGAGGGATACGAAATGCCCTGTCCACACAACGAAATCTCGATTGTGCAGCGAAGCCAACAGCAGTCTGCGGTTGCCGCCGCTGCCTACCAGAGCGGTGAAAAGCTGTTCTGTGAATACGACCAGAAAGTGAAGCACTACCCGGAAAAGCGTGGTATCGTCCACAATGAAATCCTGCTCCCGGCAAATGCCCCGCCGGAGTATGCAGACCGCAATACCTTATGGAACGCCGCCGAAGCGGTGGAAAAGCAATGGAACTCCCAGCTTGCAAGGCGGTGGGTGCTTACCATCCCCAGAGAGATACCACCCGACCTGTATGCTGTCCTTGTCCGGGAGTTTTGTGAACAGCAGTTTGTTTCCAAAGGCATGATTGCTGATTTTGCAATCCATGACCCCCATCCGCCGGGACACAATCCCCACGCCCATGTCCTGCTGACTATGCGGGCAATGGATGAACATGGGAAATGGCTTCCCAAGAGCCGCAAGGTTTATGACCTTGATGAAAGCGGAGAACGGATAAAACTTCCGTCCGGCAGATGGAAAAGCCACAAGGAGGATACGGTGGATTGGAACGACCAGAAGTATTGTGAAATCTGGCGGCATGAATGGGAGGTCATCCAGAACCGCTATCTGGAAGCCAATGACCGCCCGGAGCGTGTGGACTTGCGTTCCTATGCCAGACAGGGGCTTGATATTGTCCCCACTGTCCATGAGGGGGCTGCTGTCCGGCAGATGGAAAAGCGTGGTATCCAGACGAATATCGGCAACCTGAACCGGGAAATCAGAGCCGCCAACAGTCTGATGAAGTCCATCCGGCAGCTTATCCAAAACCTCAAAGGCTGGATTACCGAGCTGGGAGAAAAACGGAAAGAACTGCTTGCACAAAAGGCGGCGGAGGAAGCGACACTTCTTCCCAATCTGCTGATGAGGTATATGGAGATACGAAAGGAAGAACGGAAGGACTGGACAAGGGCTGGACAGAACCGGGGGACTTCACAGGACTTAAAGGCAGTCAGCGAAGCCCTGTCCTATCTCCGGCAAAAGGGGCTTTCCACTGTGGAGGACTTAGAAGCATTTCTGGAATCTTCCGGGAAATCAGCCGCAGATTACCGCAATCAGATGAAGCCAAAGGAAGCCCGCAGCAAAGTGATTGACGGGATTCTTGCCAGCCGGACAGACTGCAAGGAATGTAAGCCTGTCTATGAGAAGTACCAGAAGATATTTTTTAAGAAAACAAAGGAGAAATTCAAACAGGAACACCCGGAGGTTGCCCGGTATGCGAAAGCCGCCGCCTACCTTGCCAAGCACCCGGACGATAAGGACAGTACCCAAAAGGAGCTGCAAGAGGAGCAGGAAAAACTTCTGGAAGAAATCGCAGAGCTGAAAGTACCGCTGACCGAGGTACAGGAGGATTTGAAGAAGCTGCGGGACATCCGCTACTGGGTACGGAAAGCCACACCCGGCACAGAGGAAAGCAAAGAGCCGCCCAAGAAGCAGCCCATCAAAGAAGTCTTGCAGGATAAGGCAGACGAGAAAAAAGCACAAAGAACTGCCCCGGCGCAGACAAAACACAAACAACAGGATATGGAACTTTAACAGGCACTTGCCATTTTCAATCAGAGAATGTCAGGTGCTTTTTTGTTTTCAAGGAGGGATAGATTTGAATGTATTTGAAGCTGTGAAGCAGTCCGTCACAACAAGACAGGCTGCGGAGCATTATGGAATCCATGTAGGTCGGAACGGGATGGCTTGCTGCCCGTTCCATCACGATAAAACCCCAAGCATGAAGCTGGATCGGCGTTACCACTGCTTCGGCTGCGGTGCGGATGGGGATGTGATTGATTTTGCCGCCGCCCTGTATGGGCTGGGAAAGAAAGAAGCCGCCGTACAACTGGCACAGGACTTCGGGCTTTCCTATGAGGACTGGAAACCGCCGGGAAAGGCAAAAAAGCCCAAGCCCCGGCAGAAATCCCCGGAGGAACAGTTTCAGGAAGCAAAAAACCGCTGCTTCCGTATTCTTGCCGATTATCTCCACCTACTCCGAGTGTGGAGAAAGGAATATGCCCCGCACTCCCCGGAGGAAGCCTTTCATCCCCGGTTTGTGGAAGCCTTACAGAAGCAAGACCAAGTGGAATATCTGCTGGATGTGCTGCTGTTCGGGGAAACAGAGGAAAAAGCGGCTTTGATTACGGACTACGGAAAGGATGTGATACAGCTTGAACAGCGAATGGCAGAGCTTGCAGCCGCAGACGCAGCAAGAACTAAAAAACACCATGAACGCCATGCAGCCGCCCCAGAGCATTGAGGAAATCAAGGCGGGGCTGGAAACCACCGAGAAAGGCGGTGTCCGTCAGAGCATACGGAACTGCCTGACCGTATTCCAGCGTGACCCGCTGCTTTCCGGGGCTATCGCATACAACATCCTGACCGACCGCAAGGACATCATAAAGCCCATCGGCTTCCACAGGGACAGCACCGCCTTAAACGATACGGACATGAAATATCTGCTTCTCTATCTGGAAGAAACCTACGGGCTTACCAATGAGAAAAAGATTGATAACGCCATCGGGATTGTAGCGAATGAAAACAAGTACCACCCCATCCGGGATTATTTAAGTTCCCTTGTGTGGGACGGGACAGAGCGAATCCGCTTCTGCCTACGGCACTTTCTGGGGGCTGACGCAGACGATTACACCTATGAAGCGTTGAAGCTGTTCCTGCTGGGTGCAATCTCACGAGCCTTTCAGCCGGGATGCAAATTTGAAATCATGCTCTGTCTGGTAGGCGGTCAGGGGGCTGGCAAGTCCACCTTCTTCCGTCTGCTGGCAGTCCGGGACGAGTGGTTCTCCGATGATTTGCGGAAGCTGGACGATGACAATGTGTACCGCAAGCTGCAAGGTCACTGGATTATCGAAATGTCGGAAATGATGGCAACCGCCAACGCCAAGAGCATTGAGGAAATCAAGTCATTTTTAAGCCGGCAGAAAGAGGTTTACAAGATACCCTATGAAACCCACCCGGCAGACCGCCCCCGTCAGTGCGTGTTTGGCGGCACTTCCAATGCCCTTGACTTCCTGCCCCTTGACCGTTCCGGCAACCGCCGCTTTATCCCCGTCATGGTGTACCCGGAGCAAGCCGAGGTTCACATTTTGGAGGACGAAGCTGCTTCCAGAGCCTATATCGGGCAGATGTGGGCAGAAGCGATGGAGATTTATCGAAGCGGCAGGTTCAAGCTGGCTTTCAGCCCCGCCATGCAGCGGTATCTCAAAGAACACCAGCGGGATTTTATGCCGGAGGACACCAAAGCCGGGATGATACAGGCGTATCTTGATAAGTACACCGGGAGCATGGTCTGCTCCAAGCAGCTCTATAAGGAAGCCTTGAACCATGCCTTTGACGAGCCGAAGCAATGGGAAATCCGGGAAATCAACGAGATTATGAACCAGTGCATTGACCGCTGGCGGTACTTCCAAAACCCAAGAATGTTTTCCGAATATGGCAGACAAAAGGGCTGGGAGCGTGAAAACCCGGCAACGGACTTATGCAACCCGTCTGAAAAAACAATGGACGGTTTTGTGGAGATCACAGAACAGATGGAGCTTCCATTCTGAAAATGACAGCCCGTTGCACCCCCTGTTGCTATCCCGTTGCCGAGCCGGTTGTCGGGGAAAAAACCTTATTTCCGGGCTTTTCTCCCTTATAACAACCAAAACAACAGAAAAATAAAACAAAAGTATAAATAGTAACCATCGCCAGATTGAGATTGTTTGCAAGGTCTTTTGAAGCCCGTTGCCGGACTTCGTTGCCGCCACCCTCTGTCTGGCTATTTTCATGTATGGAGGATAACTGCCTATGGCGAATAATAAGCTGAATATTGAAGGAAAAAATTACTCGGATATTCCGGTGTGGCGTAGATATACGCTTACCATTGAGGAAGCAGCCAGATATTATCATATCGGCGAAGGAAAATTGAGAACGCTTATTGACACACATCCCAATGAGGATTTTTATGTGATGAACGGCAATCGTGCCCTCATTAAGCGTGAGAAATTTGAGAGGTATCTGGATCAGGCTACTGCTGTGTAAACAGAGCTGACAGATTTACCGATTTCACATGATATAACTATGCGGAGAGCTGGATTTGTGCTATGATAAGAGTGCAAGTCTGGCTCTCTTTTTTTGAAAGGAGAGTTCACGATGAGTGAGAAAAGACGAGATAACCGTAATCGGATTTTGCGAGAGGGCGAGTACCAGCGTAAAGATGGGAGGTATCGGTTCCGCTATATTGATGAGGACGGAAAAGAGAAAAATGTATACAGTTGGCGTTTGGACAAGAATGACCCAATGCCAAAAGGGAAGAAGCGGGAGCCTTCCCTGCGTGAGAAAGAAAAACAGATTGAAGCGGATTTGTTTGACCGTATCGTAACCAACGGAGGCAACTATACTGTTTTGGAACTGGTAGAAAAGTATGTTTCATTGAAAACAGGAGTTCGTCACAATACGGTTGCCGGATATAAAACAGTCATCAATATGCTGAAAAAAGAGAGTTTTGGGAATCTGCGAATTGATAAGGTGCGTTTGTCAGACGCCAAGGCATGGTTGATTAAGCTCCAACAAATTGATGGGCGGGGATACAGTTCCATTCATTCTATCCGGGGAGTCCTCAGACCAACGTTCTTCACCGTCTTTATTTCCTTTTTCCACATATTCGCGTTGCTGAATAGTAGAAATTGTAGGAGCGTATGTGGACGGACGACCGATGCCCAACTCTTCCAGTTTGCGTACAAGGCTTGCTTCCGTATAGCGTGGCGGGCGTTGAGTGAAACGTTCAGTGGCAACGATAGGTCCATATTCCAGTTTCTGGCCTTTCTTTAAAGGAGGCAACAGACGGCTTTCGTCTTCCTGTTCATTCTCATCGTCATAAGACTCACGGTATACACGCAGGAAACCGTCGAACTTAATTACCTCGCCGATAGCTGTAAATACATCGCTGCTGCCACTTATCGTTATGGTAGCAGTCGTCTTTTCCAGTTCCGCATCTGCCATTTGTGAAGCAATGGTGCGTTTCCAGATCAGGTCATACAGTTTTTTCTCCTGTGCTGTTCCTTCAACGGATTGGTTTTCTATATAAGTAGGGCGGATGGCCTCGTGAGCTTCTTGTGCACCCTTGGTCTTGGTCTCGAAATGGCGGGGATGTACATAGCGGTCGCCCATCATTTTGATGATAGCGTCTTTACTGCCAGCCGTTGCAAATTCCGAGAGGTTGACAGAGTCCGTACGCATGTAAGTGATGAATCCCGATTCGTATAAACGCTGCGCGAGCATCATGGTCTGCGCTACGGTATATCCCAGTTTGCGTGCGGCTTCCTGTTGCAAAGTAGATGTTGTAAACGGAGCAGGAGGCGTTTTCTTGATCGGGCGGGTGGTAATATCATCGATTGCAAAGCTCGCTCCCTGACAAGCGTCGAGGAAAGCCTTTGCTTCTTTTTTTGTTTTTGATACGGCGAGCTAGTTCGGCTTTCATTTCCACCAGCTTTCCATCCGCGTCCGGGACGAGGAATACGGCAGTGACGCGATAAGCAGCTTCCGTTTTTGAAAGCATGTATTTCACGTTCACGTTCAACGATCAGGCGGACGGCAACAGACTGAACACGTCCGGCAGAGAGTGCCGGTTTCACTT
>ENA-OQJE01000123-OQJE01000123.1-human-gut-metagenome-genome-assembly--contig:-NODE-123-length-17055-cov-3.661744_pt1 | contig 17055 bp, 14 predicted proteins | sample MGYA00242594_ERZ504760 | MGnify/ENA primary metagenome ERZ504760 (study PRJEB26092, sample SAMD00036358) | human gut metagenome | host: Homo sapiens | study: EMG produced TPA metagenomics assembly of...
CTGCGATGATAGGAACACAAGGCTTCTTTGTAGGTGCAACACCCTCTAAGCTTCTTACATCCTCAAACTCCGGGTTTGCGATGATGATACCGATTGCCTTTGATGTATCCATAGAAGATCCGCCTCCGATTGCAATGAGGTAATCAGCTCCTGATTTCTTAAATGTCTCTACGCCATGCTTTACGTTGTCGATTGTTGGATTTGGCTTAATCTCTGAGTAAAGCTCATATTCCAATCCGTTCTTATCAAGGATATCTGTTACCTTTGCGGTAACTCCAAATTTGATTAAGTCAGGGTCAGAGCATACCAGTGCTTTTTTAAAGCCATGCGCCTTTGCCTCTGTTGCAATCTCCTGGATTGCACCTGATCCGTGATAAGATGTCTCGTTTAACATGATTCTGTTAGCCATAGTGTAAAATCTCCTTCCAATTTTAAATAATACTCCTAAAAAAACTCTGCCGATAAATTCTTATAACTTATCTGCCTGACTATATTTTAACAAAGTATTAAACGAGATGTAAGTTACAAACCTGCCAATGTGTAACATACCTGTTGCAATATGTAACCTGCCAGTTACCTATGTATATCCCACCGACTGCCAATCACACCTTGTGGCTGTCTGATATAACTTTCTTTAACTCTCTTGCCGCCGCACTAATCGGGTGATGAATATCGTATACCATACATATATTTCTCTGCGGTATCTCCTCCTCCAGAGCTATCTCTACAATCTCGCGATTTGCTATCGCAGCCTCTGCCATAGGCTTTGGCATAAAGGCAAGACCAAGCTCACTTTTCACAAGTGGCAGTATCTGATCTGTCGTTGCGGTCTCTGTATCAGGCGCAAATTCAAGTCCGTGTGACATAAAAAATCTGTTAAAAAACTGAAATGTCATGGTCTCCCGCCCCAGTCCGATAAGCGGATAATTATGCAGCTCCTTTAATGACAGAGTCTGGCTTCCGAGTGCAGTAAAGGTGGTACCACCCACGAGAATCTCCTGGAACGAGCCAAGCTTTATCATCTTAAGAGGGGCCTCCACCTCAACCGGTGTCGATACAACCGCAAAATCAATCATGCCGTTTTTTACGGCATTTATAGCCTGTGGGGTGGAGTGATTATATATCTTAAGCCTGATACCCGGATATGCCATGTGAAAAGTCTTTAGCCTGTCAAGCAGATATATGTTTAGAGCTGTCTCACTGGCTCCTATTGATACGCTTCCGTGTGACAGTCCTGTGCTGTCTGACAGCTCCTCCTCCGCAGCAAGTATCTGTGACATCGCTGCAGATACATGAGCGTACAAACGCTCTCCCTCCGGTGTGAGCTGCACACCTCTGTTATTTCTGATAAAAAAGTATGCTGTTTATCTGCTGCTCCAAATTGTTCATGGCGCGGGTTACATTTGGCTGGCTGTTTCCGAGCGCCCTCGCAGCCTTTGTGAAATTGCAGTATTTTGCAACATAATAAAATATCTTGTAGTACTCAAAATTTATATCCATATTTAAAGCCTCCTTTTTATTATCGTTTTACCGGTCATTTTTCCGATAATACACAGATACTAATGATATAATAATATGATATTTCAATTATATCAATTATACTTTTTACTTATTATAATCATAATTGTATAATCATAAATGCTCAAAAGAGAAATATTGATTATATATATAAGAAAAGGACGTGTTTCAAATGAGTGAAAAGACAATGTTTCCAAGAGAAGACCATACAGAAATGCTGTTTCAGAAGATACTAAACGATCCATGGGCGTGTGACAGGCTTATGGAAACCTTCAATGAAAATCTGGTTTACAACGATGAATTTGATGTATCACTTCCGGCAGAAAAATTTGCTAAAGCTCTCTTCAATGCATATACCAACCGCGATCTTTCCGCACTGCTTATGTGTCTGTGCAACAACACCGTATTTGATTTGCTGCGCAATTCATATATCATACCGTACAGGTTCAATGCCGACGGACACCAAAATCCGATAATCATGACCGATGAACACGGAAATCCGCTGCCCGAATATAAACACATATCTCATGACAAGAACTATATACATTTTCATGAGATATACAATGATATGCCAGACAAAAAGGATATCTACTATGCACAGGCTTACCGCTACAGTCACACATATGATTCCGAGCATATGACTCCCACGCAGCAGGTCATTGTAAAGCATGACGGAATACTCTTGATACGAGAGCTTCCCGATACCGTAAAACTCAAGGAGACTGAGGCTGAGGCTTACTCTGCTGTATGGGATCTGATGATACAGATTGAAAAGGAACTTCCTATGGCATATGTTTTTTACGGTCAGGATTCTCTTGTGGAAAATGACAAGCGGTATGATGAAATTGGTATTTTCCTGCGAAGCTCTCACTTCCTAAAAAATCTTGAAAAACATGTACAAAAGGCCGAGGCGATAATTTATGGCAGATAACAGCTACACAGATATCATGGAAAAAAATCATATGGAAATCCCCTGGCATGATTATGCCAGACAGGATGGAAATATACTCATAGATAAGGCAGGACTGATTGAAAAAGCCTCTGTAATCGGACGTGTCGGACTCATCATGCTCTCCTGCGGCACAGGAGCCTGGCGTGTGAGAACCTCCATGAACCGGCTCTCAAAGGAGCTTGGTGTCACATGTACAGTGGATGTCGGACTTATGTCAATCGAGTTTAACTGCTTTGACGGAAATGACTGTATATCACAGTCACTCAGCATAGCAAACACAGGTGTAAACACATCAAAGCTCTATCGCATGGAGCAGTTTGTCGACAATTTTCCTAACGAGGAAGCTCATCTGACCGGCGAAGAAATTCACCGGCGACTTGATGAGATTGAACAGATTCATGCCATTTACTCCCCTGCAAGGCTTGGACTTGCAGCAGCTATAGCATGCTGTGCCTTCACATTTTTGCTTGGAGGAGGCCCTATTGAAATGATACTGGCATTTGTAGCAGCCGGCATCGGAAATCTCATACGTACAAAGCTTATAAAACATCATTTTACTTTGTTCCTAAATATAGCGGTATCAATTTCTGCCTCATGCTTCATATATGCGGCATTTTTAAAAATTGCAGAGATGGCTTTCAATGTACCATCAATTCACGAAGCCGGATACATCTGTTCCATGCTCTTTATCATTCCGGGATTTCCGTTTATCACAAGCGGAATCGACCTGGCAAAGCTGGATTTGCGCTCAGGCCTTGAACGCCTTGCCTATGCAATAATAATAGTCATGGTAGCCACGATGTTTGCATGGATTATGGCACTGCTTCTGCGACTGCAGCCTATGGACTTTGAAGACCTGAATCTGACCCCCGTACTACATCTAATCCTGAGGCTTATAATGAGCTTCTTCGGTGTGTTTGGATTCTCAATCATGTTCAACAGCCCTGCTCCCATGGCTGCAACAGCCGCACTTATCGGTGCCATAGCAAATTCACTGCGGCTAGAGCTGGTAGACCTGACAGGTATGCCGGCTCCTGCTGCCGCATTTGCCGGAGCTCTCACAGCAGGGCTTCTCGCTTCATTTATCAAGGAAAACAACGGATATCCGAGAATATCCCTTACTGTTCCATCCATAGTCATAATGGTTCCGGGACTTTATCTGTATCGTGCTATATACAATTTCGGCATAATGGCACTTTCGGATGCTGTTTCATGGTTTGCATCAGCAATCATGATTATCATTGCACTGCCGCTCGGACTCATCTTTGCAAGAATACTAACTGATAAGACGTTTAGGTATTGCACATAACAGAATCATACACATTATAAGCAGACTTGTTTATGCCATTCAAATTTCGTACAGTACAAGCTCTGCACCAACATACAAATATTAAACTCAAAAAACAAGGAGGCATTCATCATGCTTACAGCAGTTACAGGAATAAACTGGGGAGACGAGGGAAAGGGTCGTGTCATCGACCTTCTCGCAGAACATGCGGATATCGTAGTCCGCTATCAGGGTGGTAACAATGCCGGACACACAGTAGTTAATAAACAGGGAAAATTTGTCTTAAATCTGCTTCCATCCGGAATACTTCACCCAGATGTAGTATGTGTGCTCGGTGACGGAATGGTTATTGACCTAAACCATCTGTCCAATGAAATTGCACAGATCAGAACACAAGATGTATCTGTTTCACCAAAAAACCTGAAATTATCAACAAGAGCCACAATTTCAATGCCGTGGCATAAAATACAGGATGAGCTTGAGGAAGAGCGCCTTTCAAAGTCCGGAGCAGCCTTCGGCTCTACCAAACGCGGTATTGCCTATGCATACAGCGATAAATACCGTAAAAAAAACAATACCGTCTCGGTGATTTACTCCACTTAGACGAAGAGAATGTACAGGCCAGAACTTAAAACCATGCTAGAGACTAAAAACCTTGAGCTTGCAGGCTGCTATCATCAGGAGCCTATGTCTCTGTCAGCTCTTTTGTCATGGTGCAGGCAGAAGGCTGCAAAATATGCACCTTATATCACAGATACCGGTGCATTCCTTGAGGATGCACTATCAAAGGGAAAGCGTGTTGTACTTGAAGCACAGCTTGGTGCAATGAGGGATATAGACTATGGTATTTTCCCATATACTTCAAGCTCCTCCACCATCTCAGCTTACGGTCCTATAGGTGCCGGTATCCCCGGTGCCTCATTAGATCATGTGGTCGGTGTACTAAAGGCATACTCTACCTGTGTCGGAGCCGGACCATTTGTCGCAGAAAAAGCTATGAACGGTGAATGGACTGAAATGGTCCGCAAGTATGGGGGCGAATATGGTGCTGCCACTGGAAGACCCCGTCGTGTGGGTCCGTTTGATGCCGTTGCAAGCCGCTATGGTCTAAAATGCCAGCATGCTGACAAAATCGCACTGACCAAGCTGGATGTCCTGAGCATCATGGATCAGATTCCTGTTATCACAGGATATCAGTATAAAAATGCTGTAACAAACGTCTTTGACCCTACCGAAAATCTCGAAAAATATACCCCGGTAGTCAAAATGCTGCCGGGGTGGAAAACCGATATATCAAATTGCAGGTCATATGATGAACTGCCAGTAAATGCTAAGCGCTACATAAACTTCCTTGAGGACATGCTAAGACACGAAATACAATTTGGCTCAGTCGGAGCTGAGAGAAATCAATATCTTCTCAATGGTAAGTGGCTGTAATTGCCTTTAACATGCTTTAACCGACCTCTATGCCATCGCCATATTATTTTTCTGATTTACTAAGATATTGTATACACGAATGTGCTGCCACATTTCCTTCTCCGACAGCCTTCGTGTACTGGTATGGCCTGCCTGTGCAGTCTCCTGCTGCAAAACAGCCTGCCACATTTGTCTGTTGGGCTCTATCCACCAATATATGTCCGTTTTCTATTTCAAGCTGGGGCATAAGCTTTGATGGTGCGATGGCGTTCCTGAGGCAGAATACTCCGTCTACGCTCTCAGTCTTTCCGCTTCGAAGCGTAATTCCTTCCACAAATGAGTCTCCGATTAATGCTATAGGTGCATCCTTTGATATCTTTACATTTGGAAGCTCTATTTCGCTGTCATTATAGGTTGGGAAATACAATACCTCTGCTGCAAGATCCGCAAGATATTTTACCTCATGCTCATACTTTTTGTCATTGCATATGACAGCTATCCTTTTATCCTTGTAAAACATACCATCACAGGTGGCACAGTAGCTGAGCCTCTTTCCAAGCAGCTCATCCTCCCTGTCCAGCTGCTTTGCAGACATTACACCCATGCAAAGTATGAGAGTCCTTGCCTCATACATCTCATTGTCTGCAAGCACCATAAAGCCGTTTCCTGCAGGCATGATATTGGTCACAGTCTTTTCTGTTATATCAATTCCCGCAGCTCTCCTATGAGCGTCAAAGCGTTCAAACAGCTCCTGTCCGCTTATCTGTGAAAATCCGGGATAGTTTGTGATTTTCTCTGCCTTTTGCACCTTTTCGCTTAGGTTCTTCGAACCAAACCAGATAAAATCCTTTTTATATGTTTTTAAATTCAGGGCTGCCGACAGTCCGGCAGGACCTGTTCCTATTATTATACTATCGTACATGCTATGCTCCTTGTACCAAATATTTGTATATATTTAGACCTTATATATAGTGTGGGGCACTATGGTATACATCGAATTGCATGCAAGTATGCATCGATGATATCTTTTGACCCTTTAATCATATTATATTATTGTAACGTCACATACAGTGCGCCTTCAATGCCTCGATATACTCCCTTGCATATCGCGAGAGTACCACACCCTTTCTGCTGATAATGCCTATCCTCATATACTCCTCCACATCAAGTGGCTTTGATATAATATTCCTTCCATTCAGCTCAGCGGAAATCACTCCTGAGCACACTGTGTAGCCATTTAAGCCAATTATCAGATTAAAAAGTGTAGCTCTGTCTCTTACTCTGATATTCTTTCTGCTGTCAAGAGTGCTGACAAACTCCTCCGAAAAGTACTGTGAATTGTACTCTCCCTGCTCATACGTCAGGTACGGATAGTCCTGCAGATCATCCATCGTGATGCTCTTTTTTGAAGCAAGCGGGTGACTGTCACATATGAATACATGCGGTGTGGCTGTAAAAAGCTCTGTGAACTCGAGTTCATTACGCTTTAGCATCTTTGAAAGCACCTCCGTATTCTTGGAGCTTAGATATATGACTCCCAGCTCACTCTTTAAATTCGTGACATCCTCAATAATTTCGTGAGTCTGCTCCTCCCTGATGGTAAAATCATACTGACATGCATCAAACTCTCTGATTACATCCACAAATGCATTCACCGCAAAGGAATAGTGCTGACACGATACTGCAAAGTGCGGCTTACTCACCACATCATCCTTGTAGATTCCCTCTATGAGATCCACCTGCTCGAGCACCTGTCTGGCATGACCGAGAAATCTCTCACCATCTTCTGATAGTATCACGCCCTTGTTTGTCCTGATGAAAATAACTATCTGCATCTCTTTTTCCAGATCATGTATAGCGCTGGTCACAGTGGGCTGCGAGACAAAAAGCTGCTTTGCAGCCTCTGTTATATTGCCGCATTCTGCCACTGTCACCACGTATTTTAATTGTTGCAGAGTCATGTTCATTCTCCTCCGGTTACATATCGAAATATTATTTTACATATTAAATGTCTTACATCGCTTATGTCATCTCGAAACTATTACTGTATGCCAATAATCTTTCTCAGTATCTCACCCAACAGCTTTCCGAGCATAAGCGGAATGACAACAAGCACCACATACCACAGCAGCTTGTCATACCACACCCTGCCATCATTTATCACACAGATAAAGTGCATGGCAACAATTGCCACTGCAAATACAGATGCAAGAAGCTGCAAAAAGCTCGCCACATGAAGCTTATTTGTTACCTTGCCAAGCGTAAATAAAAGCATCGCACCAAATAACATCGCTATATCTGCCTCCCACGGTATCATTTTACTATACAAAAACAGCTTAAACATATCGCAATACTCCATATGCAGCTCAAGAAACAAATCCACTGATGCTATCATGAGCAATACTGCTCCTATTGTCGAAAATACCGCTGCCAGATATACATAATTGTTTCCAATCCTGTGCTGTCTGAGCTTATATTTAAGCATACCCTTTTTCTGCACATACTGTGTACGCAGATAAGAATCTGTCGCAGAGGCAATAGCCCTGTCGCAGTACTCGGTTGCTGTCCTGTATACTTTAGCTCCGGCATCGTTATTTTTAAGGGCAAACTCCACAAGGCTCTCTCCTGCCCTGTTGTTGCCACGCTCCGTCGCAGTAACCAGATACCCTACACCAAGCTTCTGCTCCTTGCCATCAAAAAAGGTAGTGACCAGATACTGACCATAATCGGCAAGTGCATCCACATTTCCAAGCTCCACTGCTTTCTTCCACCAAAACACTGCGCGCCCGGGATCCCGGTATGTGCCCTGACCTCTTTCAAACATATTTGCAGCCATATTCATGGCATCTGCATCGCCAGTCTCTGCCAGTGGCAGAAATTGACGGAATGCTCCCTCCATATCATTTTGTCTGTATGCCATCATAGCCATATCAAACGCTGTACTTTTCATATTGTTCTCCTTGACAGCCTTTGCTGTTTTCTTCTTATTATAATGTATTTAAAGCGATGATAGCAATATGACTTCTTTCCCAATTTATTATATGTTTTTCTTTAGTGCTACAGCAGATATTGCAGACACTATAGGCACCGTGAGTATCACTCCAAGCGTTGCAGAAATTCCCTGAATTATTTCAATTCCGATTGAATACATATCAAGCACCTGATAATACTGATAGTTATAGCTGTAAATATATACAAAGGTATTAATCGAACCACCTGCAAAAGCCAGAATCAGCGTGTTGGACATGGTTCCCATCATGTCCTTTCCGACATTTATGCCGGATTTAAACAGTTCTTTGGTGTCAAGCTTTGGATTTTTATCATGAATCTCATTAATAGTGCTTGCTACAGACATGGCAACATCCATCACAGCACCAAGAGCTGATATCAGTATCCCTGCAAACATCAGCTCTCCCACCTTTATATCTGTCATCTCACCAATATAAATAAGACTTTCGATATCATCCACATTATAGCCGGATATATGGCATATTTTTCCAAATATAAATGCAAAAACAGCAGCCAACACCACACCTATTATTGTGCCGACGATTGCACAGATTGATTTTTGCAGTAAATCCATCTATCAGATACATAACAACGACTGTTGTTATAATTACCACAAATGCCGCCGCAAAAATAGGAGACACTCCTCTGTAGATAAGCGGCATAAATACAAATAAAATGCAACAGAAGGTAAACACAAGTCCTACAGCTGATTTAAAGCCCTTGAATCCTCCAATTAACACTAAAACTATAAGGAAAAAGGCAATTATCATATACAGTTGATTACCTCTGTCATAATTATAGACACTTACCGTTGTAAGCTCATCCGACTCGCTGATTATCACTATTACCTTTGTTCCTATTCTACATCTGGCACCATACAGATACGATGAAGAACTGGTGGCATCCAGAATTTCTCCCTTATGCTCACCAGTTCTTATTTTGACCTTTATCTGCTGCTGCCCAGCCCTGACACTGCCATCTTCACCCACAGAGCCATCATAATCCTTTGAAGTGCTATCCGAATAATCAGAGCTGACAATCTCTGTCACCGTCGCTTTTTCAAAATCACGGCCATCAGTTGATTGCAGTTCTGTCTTTTCCACATTGTTCAGTGATATTCCAAATGCAATTATCAGAGCAATACTTATTATTGCAATACAGATTTTCTTCACTATTTTCTCTCTTTTCCGGCAAATACCACTGCTGTTCCTGCTGCTCCAAGACCAATCACACAAACAATTGTCCAAAGCAGTGCCTGTGACTCATCACCGGTCTTAACCTTAGAAACTGATTTATTGTTTGACTTTTCTGATGCTTTCTCTGATTCAGATGTCTTTTCTGTTGGCTGCTCTGATGCTTTCTCTGATTCAGATGTCTTTTCTGTTGGCTGCTCTGATGCTTTTGGTGGTTCCTGTGCAGTCACCTTTACAAGACCGTTTCTGGCTGTTGTCAGGTTCTCAAGTATCTTGTTGATCTGTGCCTGCTCAGTCTCAGGGCTGATACGGTTTGCGGCATCCATCGCATCCTTTAAAGCCTTCCAGCTACCAGTTGTGTAGTCCTTCTCTACAAGTTTATTATCTGTAAGCTCTTTATTTATCTGCGCAAGCTTAGCATCAACTGCTGATTTGTCTGCTGATTTTACAATAGTAACCGTATTGTCAATTGCACTGTCATTGTCAGTACGATAAGTGTTAATTGTCATGGTTGTCTCTGTCACATCGATGAGTGAATATGTAGGGACATCCTCCTGCCATCTGCTTGCTATGTATGACTGCTGACGTGATACGAGGTCATAATACTTACTTCCTGATGAACTGCTGGCTGTAAGATAAAGAATTCCCTTAGGATCTACCACATACTCTCCTGTCTCTGTAATTCTGTCTGCATCCATCACAGAAGTAAGATAAGATAAGTATGTCTTTTCTGATTCGTCTGTTGTGTCTGCTTTGATATTTCCCGGTGCTACAGTCAAAGTACCCTCACCTGTATAGTCAATATCCTTATCAAGCATTTCATCAAACTCATCATCAGTATATGTTACAGTCTTTTCTATCTGATTGCCTGAAAGAAATTTACTTCTTGAATAAGCATGGTCATGTCCTGTAAGCACAGCATCTACACCATATTTCTCAAATGTCGGTGTAAGCGCATAACGTAAATTCACAATCTCCGGCTCATTCGAATGCTCTGCCGAACCATAAATATCCTGATGCAATGTAACTACCTTCCACTTGCAATCAGCATTTTCTGCAACTGTTTCTTTGATAAACTGAATATGCTCTGCTGAGTTTGTGTCCTGTGTATTAAGCATCATAAAAAGCACATCACCATATGTGAAATAATAGTCACCACCTAACTTTTTTATTATCTCCCAGATTGCTGAGGTTTGGAACATTAAAATGGTACTGATAGTTGGCATTGTCTGCATCATGATTACCGACTGTTGTTGCTACCGGCAATGACGCAAGTGTATCCGGTGAAAGATATCCTGCATACTCTATCTCACTTGTTGTAGAACTCTTTCCCGGAGCTTTTTTCTTTGTTGTCTGAATCTGGTCTCCTGCTGACACAATAAAATCAGTTCCTGCACTCTGTATCCTTTTCAATGTCTGTGACCAATTGTAGCTGTCATTTGCTACCGCATTGCTCTGTGCATTGTAAAACGCCTCTGTATCAGCTCCCTTTAATTCATTAGATGAACCAATCTGTGGATCACCTACAAAAGCAAATCTGAATTTACCTGTATTTCCTGTTTTAAAGGACTTTATTTCCTTGTCATCCACCTTATAGTAATATGTGGTCTGAGCTGCAAGTCCTGAAATAGTTGCCTTATTGCTATTGTATTCATTTCCGTCTTTATCCTTTTGTCCGGTGCCCTTAGTCGCAATCTGAACAGTCTTTCAATCGCTTAAATCTGCCTTTAAACCATATGTCAGTGAAACGGTATCTGTTGTCTTTGAATACCATGCAAAGTTCATGGTTGACTCATTAACCCCCGGTGTCATAGAAACAGTTGTCCAATCCTTGCTGAGCTTATTCTCCCATTCATTTGTCCTCCAGCTTGTAAAGCTCTCCCCGTAAGAAGACTCTGCACTAGAATTTCCATCCTTTGCTGCCTTTGCAAATATTGATGTTGCCGGTGTAATTATCATTGTCGCTGCAAGAAATGCCGCAATGATCTGATTTCTCTTTTTCATTTTATTCCTCCATGTGTAAATCATTTAACCATAATGGATTATACAGTGCCCCGGTAAACTCTATACTTGCTCTATGTAAAAACTATGAGATATTTTATGTGAACACTTTAGTTACATCTCACTCTAAGCCATACACAGTAAAATGCCGCACCCGAAGGTGCGGCATCTAAGAGGTTTATAAAATGTTTAGTTTAAAAGCTGTTTTATTTGCAAGCTCTTTTCTTGCGATATGTAGCTGCTGTGATTGCTACCATTGCGAGTCCAAGTAAGCATACATATGTAGCTGCTTCATTGTCATCACCACTCTTTGGAGCTGCTTTTTTGTTATCAATAGCAGCCTGATCTGTTATAGAAATAACGTAATCAGATGCATGAGTGAATTTAAGTAATGCTGAACCATCATCTGCAATCTTTACAGACATCTGACCCTCAAGAGCCTTTGTCTTTGTATTGTAATAGTAAAGGTTAGCATACTTTCCTGCATATGTCTTTCCAAGGTCGATTGAAAGAACCGGTTTGAATCCAAACTCACCTTCATGTGCGAGACTGATTTGTACTACCTTCTTTGCATCCTTTTCAATCTTAGCTGCCTTAATAACATCCTCAGGAATTTTTTTGCTGTCAACTGTAACTGACATATTTACATCCTTTGCAGGAACCTTTGATACGTCAGAACCATTGATAACCCACTTGATTCCGTCTCCCATATCAAGAACAAGCTTCTTCTGTGTTCCCTTAATGGCTGCAATTGCATCCTTTGAGACAACTCCTGTTTCATCCATCTTAACAACGATAGTATCCTTTGCAGAAGCATTCTTGATTGTTTCTACTTCTTTACTCCAGTCAACCTTTGTTGCCGGTGTCGGATCTGTCTTGCCCGGTTTTGCCGGTGTTGGATCTGTCTTGCCAGGATCTGCCGGTGTTGGATCTACTGTTTTCTTCACCTTAGTAAGAATAACTGTTCCACCATCCTTTGCTGCCGGAATTGTAACAGCAACTGTTTTATCACTTCCTACAGTATATGTAGCACCGCTGTATAAATCCTTTACCTCTGTTCCTGCTGCTAAGCTAACCGGAACTTTTACTTCTTTTGCGGTATCCTTGATATTCATACCAACATATAATGTAGTATCACCATAGCTTCTTGCAATTACATCATAGCATTCCTCATCAGAACTTGCCACAACTGTTCTGCTTCCTCTTGCAAATACATCTGTGTATGCATTACGGATGCTCAGCAAATTCTTATAATGCTGATATGTGACATTGTCCTTTGTTGCCTTAGAGAAATCCATGTCATATCTATTAGTCTGATATGGATAATTATTTAATCCGCTTAAACCAACTTCTTCACCATAATAGATAACCGGAATACCCTTTGCAGTAAGCTGTAAGGTAGCTGCAACTAACGCTGCTGATGTTGCCTTATCCTCGGTATATTTTTTTCCGTTCATTAAGGAAGCCTTAAATCCATCTTCATCATGACTGCTTAAGAACTGACCCGTCATGTATGCGTTATTAAGTGCTGAATTTCTTGCAGAAAGGAATTTCTCTACAGAAGAAATATTGCCACTTACAAAGCTTGTTGCCTGATCGTTAAAATCGAAATCAAGGTCTGCATCCATCTGACCACTACCTAAGGTACTACCATTTGACGCATATCCTGCACCATAATATTCTCCAATCATCTTGAAAGACGGATTTACTTCTGTTGTAGAATTTTTTAAGTGCTGCCCATGTTGTACTGTCAACATGCTTTACTGTATCTACACGGAAATAGTCAACACCATAATTCTTCATCCATGATGTCTGCCATTCTACTAATTTTGCCCTGACATCTGCATTCTCTGTTGCAAAATCCGGCAAGTCAGACTGCCATGATTTAATATCGCCTTCACTGACGCTCTTATCCCTAAGCATATCAGCAAATGTTGATTCTGTACCATATCCTGCATGGTTTACAACAATATCAACCATAATACGCATACCACGCTTGTGTGCTTCGCTAATCATAGTTTTAAATTCTTCTGTTGTACCCATTGTAGGATTCAATTTTGTAAAATCACTTGCCCAGTATCCATGGTATGCTGCATTATAAGGAACATCTTCTTTACCCTCATCTGTCACAGTTACACCTGCAATATTCTCTACAATTGGTGTAAGCCAGATTGTATTTACTCCTAAATCCTGTAAGTAATCTAACTTAGCTGTTACACCTGCAAAATCTCCGCCATGATACAGTCCAGGGTTTTTTCCATATGTATCTGCACCACTTGCTTTATTGTTAGATTCATTACCATCAAAGAATCGGTCTGTCATCATAAAGTAGACAACAGCTTCATCCCAGTCGAAATCATTTTCATTTTTCTTCACACGGTCTGTAATTTCAACATCAACTGTAGTACTGAATTTATTACCATACTGGTCTGTTACAGTAATTGGTAATGTCTTAATTCCTAATGCTGTATCTGTTGTTGCAGAAATGGTAACTGCCTGCAGTTCCGGCTCAATCGGCATTGCATTGCTTCCGCCAAGAGAAGAAACATCGATACTAGCACTAGCTACTTCTAATTTTTTAGTATCAGAACCATCCTGTTCAACCTTAAACTTAACAACATCATTTTCGTTGTAGTTAAAAGATTTATTCATAACTGCTGCTGTAACTGTTGCATTTAATTTATAGTATTCAAAATATGAATAATCTGCTTCTTTATATTTTTCACTATTTGAATTGAATGCATCTACAACATAGGTTCCATTTGCTTTGTAACGATAATGTGTTTTGCCATCTGACAAACCACTCTTTACATACTCAAAACGCTTTGTTGTATCATTGTATGTCATTGGATACTCTGTTCCGTTTACATCAACAGATACCGTCATATCCTTTAAGGTGCCATCTACAAATGCAGTATCATCACGATAGTAATATGATACCTGTTGATTTTCTGCATCTACTTCATAGCCAGTATTATATGGCATAGCAATTTCCGGCTCACTGCCGGCTTTCATGCTGGCATAGATAACCTTCTGGTCAGAAGGGAATGTAACTGAATGGTCTCCACCATCTTTAATCCATGGGTCACCTGTTGAATCTAATGCAATACAAAAATCAACCTTTGTGCAGGATGGTTTTGCAGGAATCTTTACTGTCCATTTATCTCCACCTACGTATGTAAAATCGGTTAATACTGAAGCATATCCTGATGACCATGTATAGAACTGTGGTGTAATATCTTTTTCTTTTAATCCAGGATTCTCATAATCCAATACAAGGTATCTCTTTTCCGTTGGTACGATTACAGGTTTCTCATGAACCGGATTTGAACCATCCACATAATATAATACCTCATTCTCATCACCGCTTATTGTAAAAGAACGGTCTGCGGTATCAGAGCCGCCATCCCATCCATTTCCTCCTGTTGTATTGTCATAGCGTGCCTTTAATCCTACCGTTTTTCTTACATTACTGCCGGCAACTGTAATGGTCTGTTTAAACCATGTCACATCATTATCAGCATCATAATATGTTCCGTCAAAAACATAGGAACCATTTAATCCGGCATTCCACATCCACAAATCAACTTTTCCCAAGTCTTTTGTTGATAAGTCTTCATTGTAATAATAAATTGTAAATGTGTGGTTTGGAACCGGTTTCTCCCAGCTGTCCGGTGCTGTTTTATATACGGTTGTATCACCACCACCTTTTGTTCCGGTAACCCAGAGCTCAGTACTTGTTGATGTCACAGAAACATCAATATTATCCGTCTGTGTTCCGTTGTTATTATTAAAAATACAGCTGAAATTATGTTTTACATTCTGTGTATATACTACATCATACCATCCGGAATGGTTAGCATTTTCGGAAATCTGTCCGCCCGGCCATTCTTTTCCAACACCTGCTCCTGTTGCAGAGACATCTGCTCCCCACATATGATTGTAAATAGTACTTCCCATTCCTGAGGCAAGATAATGAATGGTTGTTACATATTTCCAATCGGCAGGTTTTGTCTCTGACAAAGAACCATCGAACCAGTACTCTGCCTCTGCCTTTCCTTTTGTAGAAAGTGTTACGTCTTTTAACTGGTTTCCATGTCCATCATCATTTAAGATAAGATTATAATCTGTACTGTTATCTAATGTCAGATGCATTGTATACCAGCCTTCATGACCCACTGTTGCATTCATTTTAGTTCCCGGCCATACACCAGCTGGCTGACTCGAACCCTGATGTATATATGCTGCAACATCATCACCTAATGTGCTCTTATAATTAATAGTCAGATCACATTCTGTTGGTACAGACTTCGGAACCAATGTTTCCTTCTTTGAAGCATCCTTATACCACTGATATTTTCCATTGCCATCCAATAAACAATAAATGCTTGTATCAGAAGTAAAAGTCTTAATCTGCTCAATTGCAGCTCCTTCTGTCTTTATCTCCGGTGCAGCTTTCTCAGTAGAACCTGCATCAACAAACTGAAAGCCTGTCCACTCACTGCTCTGTACATCTACATAATAGAGTCCGGAACTTTCCTCATATGCAAGCTTTGGTTTTTCCTGATCCCCCCATTGTGAAATGGTGGCATTTCCTGCGTCATGGTTATCTACCGTAGCACCGGCAGCCCAGACATTGACAACCGGTGTATTCCATGTACTTGGTTTGTCCAAATACAACCGGATTGTCGGGCTCGCAGCATATGCAGTGGTTGCACCACCGATTGCCGGAGCCATGGTCATAATCATAGCAAGTGCAAGTACCATACTAAAGATACGGCTTACAACGCCATGTTTCCTGTGAAAGCGTTCTTTTAACTTTCTCATATTTCCTCTCCTTTTCTTATTATGTTTGTACGAAAATTCCCTTTCGCACGTTTTCGTATTTATATTATAGTCTTTTCGTTGGTTTTCGGTCTATTAGGATAAACAGAGATTTTATTTACGTAAATTTTGGTAAAATTTACTATTTATTCATTTTTATGTAATATATGCGAAATCTTTTTAGTACTAAAGGTCCTAGATATAATAGATATATTTTCATTTAAAATTTTGTGAATTATTTTTTAAGCTATTTCCGGTTTTATTCGAAATCCCTGAGCTGCACTGATCTTTGAAAAGAAAGTTCTCACATTGTTTTTATTGAAGGAAGCTCTTACTTTTCCTGTGTTTTTTTTTAAATGATGTACTCTTTGGCTAATGTCCGGGAGGGCACTGCAGTATCTAGGTTCCGTCTTCTTTGTTTTTCAGGCGCAATGTATTGTTCTCTTTGATCACCTGCTGATTATCATTTGATTAAAAAGGCATACGTGATTTTCTCCATTTTCTCTACATCCATTGTACTACTTATAAAGAACGAAATCTCTGTTTATGTGAAGTTTTCAAGGTACCAATTTATGGTTTACAAGGGATTGATAGCATAGTAGGCAGACCTTGGGGAGCTGTAATCCCTAAATCTTTTAAAACAGCTCCCAAAATTCAGCCCATAAACCGGAATAATTACCTGTAACTGCTAAAATCCCCAAAACAGCTCCCCAAACTCAGCCCATAAGCCGGATAAAAGCCGAGAAAAAGTAAGCTGAAACTGCAAAAATCCCTAAAACAGACTCCAAAAACCAGCCCATAAGCTAGGAAAATATAGAGGCTTATGGCATAATGGTGGAAGCCTTTAGTTATTT
>ENA-OQJE01000124-OQJE01000124.1-human-gut-metagenome-genome-assembly--contig:-NODE-124-length-17017-cov-2.974660_pt1 | contig 17017 bp, 17 predicted proteins | sample MGYA00242594_ERZ504760 | MGnify/ENA primary metagenome ERZ504760 (study PRJEB26092, sample SAMD00036358) | human gut metagenome | host: Homo sapiens | study: EMG produced TPA metagenomics assembly of...
TTATTGAAGGAATATAGTATTGAAAGTAATTTTGTTGTTTGTACCATGAATCCTCAGAACGATAGTATCTTGCAAGTAAGCAAGAAAGAAAATTTATCTCTTTGGGGAGTCATAAAATCTGAACCATTTCTTATAAAATCAGATTCCACTGAAGCGGTACAACTTCTCCTTATTAATCCTTATAAAGTTTTTTTTGAACGTATGGGCTTGTTGATGATAGCCTCCTTTATCATGCTGGTTTTGGTAATCGGTTGCATTATCTATCAGATTAAAGTAATCATCTATCAGAGAAAGTGGCCAAGCTTCGTGAAGACTTCTCATATGCTATGATTCATGACATGAAGACACCGCTTAGCTCTATCATGATGTGCTCTGATGCGTTGAATGACGAGAAGATAGAAAGTATGCCGGAATTGAAAAAAAGCTTTCTGGGAGTGGTGAAGTCTGAAACCGTGCATTTGCTGAAGTTGATAAACAGACTGTCTATGATTATAAAGGAGATACTATTTTTATCAATTCTGATTATCGTGCTACTTCCGATTATCGTTTCTTGAGAAAAGTGCAAGGAAAATATGTTTTTGATCAATTGGGACGGTTGAAGGAAGTAATGACTGTTTTTACTGAAGCAAATGATAGTGTGTCTAGTTGTCATACTTATTATAATTATGATAATAACATTAACTATCAGGCGAATTTGAATTTACAGGCTTATGTGATTGATTATGATGGGGTGGATAGTTTCTTCTATTTTTTATTGAATCTTGGGCAGTTGAGGAATAGAACAGCCTTACCTAATGATATCGGATATTGTATGAATCATGGTTTAAGCACTTATAATGTGCATGCCAATTATCGTCTGGATGATGAGAATCCGGTCAGGATAGAAGTTTTATATAATTATACCAAACTTCTATCCCGAATAGATTTATCTTATAATCCTTTAAATTAATTCATCGGGAAGTATAAACAAGTCTACTTCATTGGCGCCTTGCTTTATCAAGTCTTTCTTATCTATTTGGTAAAGACGGATAAACTCATCATGACTGTCGCATAGTTCCTGGGCTTTGCGATAATATTCTATTGATTTTTCTGTTTCATTCAGGATATAATACACATGTCCTGCATTCATCCAGTCTTCCATAATGGGTTTGGGCTCGGATATCAGCAAGTCGTAATATTTCTTGGCTTGTTGATGGTTGCCGGTAATGAAGGAACACCATCCGATGGCGCGTCGGGCATTCTGTGGCTTTTTATCCAGATACTCCACTTTGAAGAAATAAGCCAGTGCTTCATCGTATCGTTCCAGTGCCATCAGGCATTGTCCTATTTGTAGCGTCAGATTCAGATTGTCAGGCTGTATTTGTTCCACCTTATTATAATATTCCAAAGCTTGTTGGTAGTTTCCTTCTTTTCTATAACATTGTGCCAAATGGCGGTTATTCCATGCGTTATCAGGGATCAGCAGATCTGATTGCAGGTAATAATCTATCGTCTTTTTATAGGAACCGATTTTCTGATAAATGAAACCTGCTTTCTGCCATAATTCAGCATTTTACGATTGTATAATTCAATTGATTTATCATAGAGAATCCCGGCTTCTGTCAGGTCGTCGTGTGTGAATAGGTAATCTGCCAGCTTGTTGATATAATCTTTGTGCAACAAGGCTTGAGACAATGTTTCTTTATTCCATAAGTCTAGAGTGTCCTCAAAAATGTCATGTATTTCATGTCTTCTTGACCATAATTTGAAGAAAACGGTAGAGGTCATGAATATATTGCCGGCTCACGAATTCAGCGCGAGCTTTTGATTGTGACATTTCTTTTAAACGTTCTTTCAGTTCTTCAGAAGCCTCATGTTGTCCGTTCAATTGTTGCTGCATGAGATTTCTTTGGCTTTCCGGCATTTGTAACATGGTAAAACAAAAAGAGTATTTGTCGGAATTGCAGAATACATCCGAGTTCATCAAAATGTTGAGCAGAGAGATTTTTTTGTTCGTCATTTCCGAGAGATAATTTGGCGATATCCTGATATTGGGGGTCAAAAGGATAGAACCAGTGAGAAATTTTGCGGAAAAACGGGAATTGTTTCAGCTGTGAAAAGGTACTCATATACACATCCGCCCCGGACATTTGCAGTTCACCTAATTCGCGCAATTTATTGGTAATGCCTGAACGGTCAATCCATTCTTCCCATTCCGGATTATGATCTTCGGCATCTTCATCCAGTCCTTCCAAATTAAGTTTGGGATTTTTCATCATTTCGGGAATGATTTCTTCACGCATTTTCTTGTCTATCTTTCGGGTTTCACGGGAAGATTGCAATAATTGAATCTGGATATGATGCAGGTTTTTGATGAACTCGGTATTTTCATTCAGTTCATTTATGCGCGACACGGCTTCAGGGTATTGAAGGATACGCTTTTCATAATAGTAGCATGTTAGTGCGATCCCTGCAATAGCCCGCTGATTCAGCATGGTATCCTGATGGGTATAGGCGTTCAATAGAAACATGAACTTGCGGATGTCGAATATTTGCAGCAGGCTCATGGTGACGGCGCTGACCATTATGGAAAGGTCGTTGACTTGGATCAATAGTGAGTTGAACAAAATTTGCGCTTCAGCATATTCCGATTCACTCCACCGGGTGGATACCCATATTTTTTCAAATAATTCGTCTACGGCTGTTTCGTGACGTTTTCTCATGGCATCCATTTCTTCATTTCTTTTGGCCTCGGTGGTATATATCAATGGGGCTGTAGCCATATCTTCTGTATATGCCTCCAATTGCATTTGTAATTCGGGATAGCTGTGAGGAGGGCTTTGGACAAAAGTGCGCATTGTGTCATAATAGGCTCCGTAATTTTGTGTTGCCTGTACGGCTATATGGATACGGTCGGCCAGTTCGTATGCCGTGCGCAACATTTTATGGTATATTTCCACCTTATTGGGATCTTTCATTCCTTTTGAAGTATATTGCAGCATCAGGTCGTATGACGTTTGCAGGGCTTCTAGCTCATTCTTTAATTGCCAGTCGGAAGTATGGGTGGCATATCCTGTCATTTGGGATAATGCTTCTTTTAACCGATATTGGTCTAATAGTTTTATGATTTCTTCGCGCATATTTTAAAGTTCTATTTGTATGTCTTTTATAAACAAATGCGGGCAGACTTCGGTTCTTGGCTTATTTCAGCCAGGTTGCCCGTTTCCATATATATTCCATCGGACCGTGAGAGTGGTGATTCATCCACCAGCGGCAGAAAGAGAATTGCAAGATGAAGAAAACTATTCCTGCCAGGCAGCTGGCTGTGATACCAAACTGATTGTGCAATGCAAATCCCCAGTTGTAGTATAACATGGAACCTACTATACTTTGAGTGATATAATTGGTAAGGCTCATCTTTCCGTATGGCGTTATTTTCATTAATCCGTCGTGTAAGTTTGTCTTGTAAAAAGCGAAGACGACACCGGATACCAGAATCAGCATAAATGCAAAATTGGAAAGCGAGGTGATGATTAGTGAAAGAGGGGTCAGAATGGATTTATTTGTGATAAAGTCTGGTAGCATATTGCCCAACCCATATAAAGGGAAAAATGAGATGAGTGAGCCTGCAAGTACCTTGTTCCATACCTTCAAGTGCTCTTTCAAAAAAAGTCCCTTGCGCCCTATCAGCATACCGAGCAGGAAGAGGGCGGCTGTTTGGAATACCCGTCCGTGATCCCAGGCCCAGGCAAGGCTTGCCAACGTGTCCTTCCCATAAATTGACACGGATGGTTTCCAGAAAATTACCATTGCTTTGCACTGCAAAAGTTGCATTCCAGAAGCTGCGGGTGGGGATGGCCGGAGTAACAAATTCCGGATCGAGGCAGGCACGTATTACATAATAAAGCGGCAATGGCTGGATTAATAGCAGACATGCCAATGCAAATATCCATTTGTCTTTCAGCCGGCAAGTCAGTGGCAGGATGAAACCTACTAAAGAATAAAGGACCAGCACTTCCGCTGTGAAAAAACTGGCATTGATATTACCTATCAGGAAAAGAAGAATTAACCGCCAACAAAAACGTAGACGGAAATCATTGCCCCGTAGGCGTTGGTTGTCATCTTGAATAAAAAAGCTAAAACCGAAAAGTAAAGCGAATATGGCGTATGCTTTTCCGCCGAACATGAAGAATAACCCGTTCCAAATGGCTTTGTCCGAGAAGTTCAGCCACGCACTTTGTCCGGCTGTATCGGGAAATGAGTAGAAATTAAAATGTTCGATAGAGTGCAGGATGATGATTCCCATCACTGCCAGTCCGCGTAGCACATCAGCTACATCTACACGTGCGTGTCCTTTCAATTTTGTGTTTATTGCTTTTGTTTCCATGGGGTTATATATTAGCGTACAAAAATAGGAAAATCTTGAATAGTTGGCAAAAAAAGGAGGAAGTAATCAGATATTTCTTTAATTTTGTCCCCATCTTAAAAAAAGATATGGATATTTCGGAATTGCAACGTATTTATGCCGGTCATCCTAACACTAAGGGACTGGCTGCGTTATTGGAAGATTCCTCAGTGAGGACTATTTTCCTGGGAGGATTATATGCTTCTGCGGCAGCTTTATTTGTTTCCTCCTTTCTTAGAGAGAATAAACAGACATTTGTATTTGTACTGGGTGACTTGGAGGAAGCGGGTTACTTTTATCATGACCTGACACAGGTGAACGGTGATGAGCATATTTTGTTCTTTCCATCCTCGTATCGTCGGGCTGTTAAATATGGGCAGAAAGATGCAGCCAATGAGATCCTGCGTACGGAAGTGTTGAGCCGTTTACAGAAAGGCGATCCGCTATGTGTGGTGACTTATCCTGAAGCGTTGGCGGAGAAAGTGGTATCACAAAAGGTACTGATGGACAAGACGTTAAAACTTGGTGTGGGTGAGCATGTGGACACAGAGTTTATCACGGAAGTGCTGTCCGGTTACGGATTCGAGCATGTAGATTATGTTTATGAACCGGGGCAATATGCTGTACGCGGTAGTATTATTGACGTCTTCTCTTTTGCTTCCGAGTATCCTTACCGTATTGACTTTTTTGGTGACGAGGTAGACAGCATCCGTACTTTTGAAGTGGAAAACCAGCTTTCGAAAGAGAAGAAACAGAGCATTGCCATCGTGCCCGAGCTGACGAATGCCGCCGACAAGAGCGGGGTGTCTTTCTTTGAATTCATTCCTCGGGAAACAGTTCTGGCAATGAAAGATTTTCTTTGGGTACGTGAAAGAATACAGGTAGTACGGGAGGAGGCACTCTCTCCTCAGGCGCTTGCCGCATACGAGGGAGAGAAGACGGAACTGATGAATTTGGAACTGAAGCTGATAGACGGGGCGGAATTTACAGTACGGGCTTTGGAATTCAAACGGATTGAATTTGGTAACAAACCTACAGGAACTCCACAGGCTACGTTGGCTTTCGATACGACAGTCCAGCCTATTTTTCATAAGAATTTTGATTTGGTAAGCACTTCATTCACTGATTATCAGAAACGAGGTTACACCTTATATATATGTACCGATAGTGAGAAGCAGGCAAAGCGTCTGAAAGATATCTTTGAGGAGCGTGGTGATCATATCACGTTCATTCCGGTCAACAAGACTTTACATGAGGGCTTTACAGATAATGTATTGAAAAGCTGCTTTTTTACAGACCATCAGATTTTTGACCGTTTCCATAAATACAATCTTCGTAGCGACAAGGCGCGTAGCGGTAAGGTGGCGTTGACCTTAAAAGAGTTGAGCCAGTTTGAGCCGGGTGACTTTGTGGTACATATAGATCATGGTGTAGGTCGTTTTGGCGGTTTGGTACGCATTCCGAATGGAAATACCACTCAGGAAGTGATTAAACTTACTTATCAGAATGAGGATGTGGTATTTGTTTCCATTCATTCCCTGCATAAAATATCCAAGTATAAAGGGAAGGAGGGAGAAACTCCCCGCCTGAACAAATTGGGAACCGGTGCGTGGGAAAAAATGAAAGAGCGTACCAAGAGTAAAATCAAAGATATAGCTCGTGATCTGATCAAACTGTATTCGCAACGTAAACAGGAAAAAGGATTTTCGTATAGTCCCGACAGTTTTATGCAACATGAATTAGAGGCAAGCTTTATCTATGAGGATACCCCCGATCAGTTGAAGGCGACCCAAGATGCCAAAGCCGATATGGAGAGCGATCGCCCTATGGACCGTTTAGTGTGTGGTGATGTGGGATTCGGAAAGACCGAAGTAGCGATTCGTGCCGCTTTCAAAGCTGTGACAGATAACAAACAGGTGGCTGTGCTGGTTCCCACTACGGTTTTAGCTTATCAGCACTTTCAGACTTTTAGCGAACGGTTGAAAGATTTTCCATGTAAGGTGGATTATTTGAGCCGTGCCCGCAGTACGAAAGATGTTTCCAGAATAGTGAAAGAACTGGCAAATGGAAAAATAAATATTTTTGATCGGTACACATAAAATCATCGGTAAAAGCGTTAAGTTCAAAGATTTAGGATTGCTGATCATTGATGAGGAACAGAAGTTCGGAGTTAGTGTGAAAGAGAAGTTGCGTCAGATGAAAGTGAATGTGGATACACTTACTATGACCGCTACCCCCATCCCCCGTACTTTGCAGTTCTCGTTAATGGGCGCCCGTGATCTTTCTGTTATTCAGACTCCGCCTCCCAACCGTTATCCCATTCAGACAGAGGTGCATACCTTTAATGAAGATATCATAACGGAAGCGATCAATTTTGAAATGAGCCGTAACGGACAGGTATTCTTTGTCAATAACCGCATACAGAATCTGGTAGAATTGGAAGCCATGATCAAGCGGAATATACCCGATTGCCGTGTCTGCATAGGTCATGGACAGATGGAGCCCGAAAAGCTGGAAAAGATTATTTTCGACTTTGTGAACTATGATTATGATGTGCTGCTGGCAACCACCATTATCGAGAGTGGCATTGACATACCGAATGCCAATACGATTATCATCAACCAGGCGCAGAATTTTGGCTTGAGTGATTTGCACCAGATGCGTGGACGTGTGGGAAGAAGCAATAAAAAAGCATTCTGTTATTTGTTGGCGCCTCCGTTGACTTCACTGACTCCTGAGGCAAAGCGCCGTCTTCAAGCCATTGAAAATTTCAGTGATCTGGGCAGCGGTATTCATATAGCCATGCAGGATTTGGATATCCGTGGAGCAGGAAATATGCTGGGGGCGGAGCAGAGTGGTTTCATTGCCGATTTGGGCTATGAAACTTATCAGAAGATATTGGCTGAAGCGGTGAAGGAATTGAAAGAGGATGAGTTTGCCGATCTTTACGCAGAGGAGTTGCAGGCAGCGGGAGAAGAGAAAATCAGTGGCGAGAACTTTGTGGATGAATGTCAGGTGGAAAGTGATTTGGAATTGCTTTTCCCTAATGAGTATATCCCCAGCAGCAGCGAACGTATGTTGCTTTATCGTGAACTGGACGGATTGGAATTGGATAAGGACCTGCTCGCTTTCAAGGCACGGTTGGAGGACCGTTTCGGAAAGGTTCCTCCCGAAGGGCTGGAACTTCTGCGTATCGTACCTTTGCGCAGATTGGCTAAACGGTTGGGGGTGGAAAAAGTATTCTTGAAAGCCGGACGAATGACTTTGTTCTTTATCAGTAATCAGGAAAGTCCTTATTATCAAAGTGCGGCTTTTGGCAAGGTGATTGATTACATGAGCAAGAATCCGCGTTACTGCAATTTGCGTGAGCAGAACGGCAAGCGTAGTATGGTAGTCAAGAATGTGGAAACGGTAGAGACTGCGGTAGGTATTCTGCAGGAGATGGTGAGTCTGTGATAAAAGATGTCTGTATTGGCGGATTTCTTTCGTAGAAGAGATGAACCAACCGATGGTTCGGCAGAAACCTGCATTGCTGTAGAGTAAGCAGGATATGTTAACGTAAAATTGAATATTAACTAAATAAACAGCTGATTTTTAATTAATTGTTTAACGGAATTGAATTTGGGGTGTTTTATATTAAAAAATAATATAAGACGTTCCTTTTTCTTTTAACTTATCTATATTTTAACTATCTTACTTCCAGTTTAAAAGCGGACACTGAGATTTTTACTCACATATTGTCTAATTAAAAAACACTTATTATGGAAGTGAAAAAAACACGAAGAGCCGACCTTGAAAAGGGCAAGTCCCGTTGGCTGTTCATGGGTCTCATTGTGACGCTGTCGTTTATGTTTGTTTCGTTCGAATGGACTGAACGTAATGTAACTTACACGATCAGTGATCTAGTCAGTGACCCGGATTTCTTTGAAGAATTAGTTCCTGTAACCTACAATCAGGATAAACCTCTGCCCCCACCGCCACCTCCGGTTGCCGTCAACCCGGATGAGCTCAACATAGTGGATGATAACTCGACGGAAATAGAAGGCGATATTGCCGCTTCGGACCCTACGGACGCTCCTGTTATTATACCCATTCCTGTTGAAGTACCCGAGGAAGTAGTGGATGAAAATGTGGAATTTGTGGTGGTGGAAGAGATGCCGATGTTTCGTGATGGTACTGCTGATTTGATGAAGTATTTGAGTGAAAACATCAAATATCCTACTGTCAGTGCCGAGCAGGGAGTTCAAGGTAAGGTTGTGGTACAGTTTATTGTGGGTGTTCATGGCGAGATTCTGAATCCGGTAGTGGTGAAGAGCGTAGATCCGTATCTGGACAAGGAAGCAATCCGCGTGATCAGTTCCATGCCAAAATGGAAGCCCGGCAAGCAAAGAGGAAAAGCAGTGAGGGTGAAATACACTGTTCCTGTAGTCTTCAGACTGCAAAATTAAGATTTAATTAGTATGGATGGAGGAAGCGTAATCTCGGGAGAGGACGCTTCCTCTTTTTTTTATCTCAAATTATCCTAAGCATAAAGAATATATACGTTTGCTAATGTATTACTTTATTAAAATATATTTATTTATAAGCTGTGAATAGGTACAACCTAAATTGCATCATGAAAATCTAAATATGGAAAATTAGTTGCAATAACAAGCCTATGATATAATAGGCTGACAATCAAAAGATTTTCATTTTTACTGTTTAATAAAACTTGGGATTCTCTTAGTAAGAGAACCCCAAGTTTTATTAAATGCCTGATAATATGGTTTATAGGAGTGCTTTCGACCTTGATTTTGCAAACAATCGCGAATTTGAAGCCAATTTTGAGGTCTTTTTTTAATGATGATATTTCGATATTAAGGAATTATAGTTATCTTTGCAGCGAAATGGGGTTCTCTTACTAAGAGAACCCCAAAATAAAGAAGGAAATTGAGGGCTTGTTTAAGCCTCATTTTTTGTAGAAATAAATTTAATTATGATGTTTTGATGGAACTAAACAATCCTGTGGAGCCTATATCCGAAGCGCTCCCTCTCAGTGATCAAAACATAACGAGCGAGGCGCCTAAGTTACTGCTCTGCAGTTCAATCGCTTCCGTCTCAGACCCGGGGTCAAATGAAGGAATCATGCCATTGGCGGGAATAGGAAAAGAACACCCTGAAGTCAATTGGTATTACCTGTATCTTTCCAACAAAGAATTGAAACGCTACATCGGAGTCTTTAGTGGCAGGAAAGCCGTAAAGTTTCGTACTCCATCAGGTGTCGTAGAGGAGAAATATTTTTGTTTTAAAGTGTTTTCTTACACTACGACCGACCATAAAAAACGTTTCGAGCAGTGCGGCTATACTAAAGAAGAATATATCGCCCGTCGTGATTCCGTCCGGGTGGTGAAAGAGGCCTTTGCCACCGGTTCCGCCCAAAAGTTGAATGCCTTGACGGACGAGAAGGAAATCGTGGGCAACGGCTGGTTGTTTGTCTGCGCTCCCTTGCAGCAGTTGGAACTCATTCTGTCCGCCATGCTTCCTCGTCAGTATTTGGTGACGGACTATAATACGCACCGTGCGGCAGTCATCCCTCAACGCCAGATGGAGGAATTCATCTATTTGTACGAATCCATGCCCTATAACATCGAACTGATGAATCGCCCTTTGGAGGATTATCTTCAGAAAAAGCAGAAAATCCGTATTACCGGTGGTGTCTTCCAAGGTAAGGAGGGTTGTATCATGCGCCTGCATCGCAATACCCGGCTGGTATTCGCTTTTGGTAATATGACGGTGGCGGTTAGTTATCTTCATGCTTTTCCGTTTGAGAAGATAGAATAGCATCGAAATTCTGTTTTCTTTGATGAACATTTTAAAAGCAACGTTAGGAAATACAGAAAATTATTTATTGCATATAGTTTGTATGAAGTGTATAGCAAAAAGAATAGGCAATGAAAACAGATATTTTACAATCCATAACGGAACGGTTGAGGGAAGTGCTTCCCTTAGGAGCTCATGCCATATTGTTTGGATCTCGTGCTCGTGGAGACGCGCGTCACGATTCCGATTGGGACGTGCTTATTTTGTTGGATAAGCCTAAGATCGAATCGGCCGATTATGATAATGTATCCTATCCGTTGGTAGAATTGGGATGGTCGCTTAATGAATGCATCAGTCCTGTGCTTTATACGTTTAAGGATTGGGTAAAGCAGCATTTCACTCCTTTTTACCACAATGTGAAAGACGAGGGGATACAGTTGGTATGAGTTTAAGCAAGGAAGACATAAAAGCTGTGGTAGCTTACCGAAAAGTTAAGTCGTATGCTACATTGTGGGAAGCAGAGGACATGATAGCTACGGAGCACTGGAATTTAGCGGTACAACGTATGTATTACGCTTGTTTTTATATACTTCCGCCTTGTTGCTTAGCGGAGGATTTAAGGTGCAGACCCATAATGGTGTAGTGGGTCAGTTAGGCTTGAATTATGTAATTTTACAATGAAATTCTGAAATCCTGCCCGTTCGATGGGGGAAGAAGTGGTTGCGTGAAATCTAAGTCTATAATCCACTTCGGCAGTGACGAGTGGGCAGAAATGGCATCTGCTTACCACAGCATTATCAGCATAGTAAAGCTTAATGGCTGCTCAGCTTGGGAATACCTGGAAATTTTATAAAAAATATTTGACGGATGCCGGGATTATGTTAATCTTATGCCCTAGAACATCGAGCTATCCATGGTTAACTGTTAATTAATCGCTTTATTTTTAATTTCTCAATAGCTTGTGCACTGAAAAGTGCCTAAAAATTGAAGGGAGCCCTAATTTGAGTACAAACATAAAGAATGCAAATCGTCTTCATTTTGGCGACTTGATGGACAATGTTTTTCATTATATGCTTAATGGCTGGGCTGAATTACAGAACTATCCTATGGATGGTCACTATGCAATTGACAATATGATTGCTGAGCGTGTTCAGACCTTTTACTGTAAACAAAAAAACTTTGTTCTATAGCGTGATGCCGGAGTAGATGTAGTTGCTACATATCTTACCATAATGAAAACAGCCAAAATGTATGGTCTGGAAGTTAGGGATTATCTGGTATATATCTTCCGTGAGATTATGAATGGAAATAAGGACTATAGAGAGTGAAAAATAGAATTTGTTGGATTATTAGTTTAAACTTTTTATTTGTTAAATATAAATTAAAAAAATGTATAAACCGATTTTTATAGCTGGTCCTTGTGTGATAGAAACTTTCGATATATTGGAAGAAGTGGCAAAGGAATTAGTTCGTTTGAATAATAAATATGGTATTAATATTATATTTAAGTCCTCTTTTGATAAAGCAAATCGTACTTCCCTTCATTCTTATCGCGGCCCGAATTTAGAAAAAGGATTAACAATGTTGAATGATATAAAGATGAAGTATGGTTTATCTTTATTGACGGATATACATGAGCCTTATCAGGCAGAAATTGTCGGTGGAATTGTTGATGTAATTCAAATACCTGCTTTTCTTTGTCGCCAAACCGATTTGCTAGTGGCAGCAGCTAGAACAGGAAAAATTATTAATATAAAAAAAGCTCAATTTTTGTCTGGCCAAGATATGAAATACCCTGTTGAGAAAGTTAGAGAGACTGGTAATGCAAACGTATGGTTGACAGAACGTGGAAATACATTTGGATATAACAATCTGGTTGTTGATTTTCGTAATATACCCGATATGTGTTCTATTACTCCTCATGTTATAATGGACTGTACACATTCGGTTCAACGTCCGGGTGCTGATGGAGGGAAAACTGGTGGAAATCGAGAATACGTTCCGGCAATGGCTTTAGCTGCAAAAGCATTTGGAGCTACTGGTTACTTCTTTGAAGTACATCCAAATCCGGATATGGCTTTGAGTGACGGGCCTAACATGCTTTATTTGAAAGATTTGGAAAAAGTAATTTGCAGTTTATTATGAGTGAAATAAAAGATTATGCCATTAAATGCTTTCAAGATGAAGCGCAGGCTATACTAGATTTAATTCCTTTATTGACAGATGATTTTGATAAAGCTATAGATTTGATTTATCATAGCAGGGGTAAATTGGTCGTAACGGGCGTAGGAAAATCCGGTCATTGTGGTGCAAAGATTGCAGCTACTTTGGCCAGTACTGGAACACCTTCCTTTTTTATTAATCCTTTGGATGCTTTTCATGGTGATTTGGGCATGATTTCTTCTAATGATATTGTTTTGGCAATATCAAATTCAGGACAGACAGACGAACTGCTTCGTTTCATTCCATTTTTGAAAAAACGCAATATCCCACTTATTGCTATGTCAGGAAATCAGACATCATTATTGGCGGAATATGCCAATTGTCATTTGAATATTTCGGTGAAATATGAAGCGTGTCCATTAAATCTTGCACCGACTTCATCTACAACCGCTACTTTGGCGATGGGGGATGCCTTAGCATGTGCATTGATGAAAATACGTAGCTTTCAAGCTAAAGATTTTGCACAATATCACCCTGGGGGTAGCTTGGGAAAAAACTTTTAACTAATGTGCGGGATTTGATGCGAAAAGATAATTTACCTATTGTTAATTCTGATATGAGAATAGCAGAGGCTCTGACAATTATAAGTGATGGAAGGTTAGGTATGGCAGTTGTCTTAAACTCTCGTCATTTAGTTGGATTAATTACTGATGGGGATATTCGTAGAACATTTCAAAGATATCAGAAAGAATCATTTGATATGGTTGTAAAAGATATTATGGTAACAAATCCAATAATAGTATATGAGAAAGAAAAGATTGTAGATATAGAACATTTATTTAATGAGAAAAGAATTCACACATTAATAGTTTTAGATGATAATAATGATTTTGTGGGTTTTATAGATTATTAGAGATTGTATGATTTAATTTAATAGTAATCAGATATGAAAATAGTTGCTTTTTTGTCCAGTTAAGGGTTCTAGTGAACGTATTAAAAATAAGAATACAACATTAATGAACGGTAAACCTTTATTTTTACATACATTGGAAAAACTCGTACGTTGTTCTTTTTATTGATGAAGTTTTTTCTAGATACAGAAAAAGATGAAATTTTATGAAATTGCAAAACATACGAATTGTATTTATTTGAAACGTGATCCAGAATTAGCTACCAATAAAACTGACGGACACAGTCTATTTTATAATGAAGCAAAAAGATAAATGCTGATATTTATATACAGATTTTTAGGTACCAGTCCTTTTATTAAACCTTCTACAATTGAAAAAGGGATCAATATACTGAAGGAGCAGGGTGATCTTTATGATTCTGTTATTTTGGTGAAAAATGAGAAACAATATACATGGAGTAAAGAAGGTCCCAATTATGATAGAATGCATATCCCAAATAGTAAGGATTTACCTGATACAATCGTAGAAACAATGGGGTTGTATATAACAAATAGTGATGTAGCATTAAATATGAAACGCCGTTATGGTATAAAGCCTTATTTACTAGAAGCTGAGCCTATTGAAGCTATTGATGTGAATTATCCATTAGACTTTGAATTGGCAGAGATAATTTCTAAGGGATTGAAATCTTTAGAAAATAGAAAATTGGAATTCTTAAAGAAACTTGTAAATAGTGCAATGCTATCTGACGTTTTAGATGATATTGGTTTATATAATTGTGTGATAACAGGTTTGAAATGTAATATTGGGGGTACAAAGGTTTTGGGGCGTGCACGAACTTTGAAAATACGAAAACTAGAAAAAGGAGAAGATTTTCATGGTATTTATGATGCTTTGAAATCTTATGCGGAGATTTCGGATAATGATATTATAGTAGTTGAAAATGAATGTCCCGATTATGCTTATTTTGGTGAACTAAATACAATGTTATCCATCCGTTCTGGGGCCTCTGCAACGATTGTTGGTGGAGTGACTCGTGATAGAGATAATGTTATGAAAATGAATTATCCTGTTTTTTCAAAAGGCTATAACTGTAAAGACGTGCGTAAACGTGCTACTTTAGCCAATTTTAATCGGACTATTAATGTTTTGGGGGTAACAATCTCACCTTCTGATTTAATATTTGCTGATAATGATGGGGTAGTTGTCATACCTGTTGCATACGAAAATAAGATAATGAAAGCAATAATTGAAAAAATAGGAATGGAAAATAATGTGGCTAGTGAAATTGCTCGTTACTCTAATCCTTTAGATATTGTTGAAAAAATAGGAGAATTTTAATAAAAAGTATCCGTTTGTTCTAATAATTATAGAGCTAATTTATTGGCAAAGTATATGTATAGTAATACTGATTTTGAACGTCTTTTTGTCCGTTATAAATTGGTTCGATAGAAAAATTCTGCATATTTAACAAAGTACCTTATAACCTGTTTGAAGAAGGATGCTATCGTGAACTGTGATGAGACTTTGTATCGGGTTTATATGAATACTTTTTGGACTCAGCTGTTTGCTTACTTAAATGGTGGCTTTTATTCAATCAACAGTTTCATTGCCGGACGATTTATTTGCCTCTTAGCCGGTGAGCGAAAGAATTCGTTATTCTTCGGAAGTGATAAGATGGTCCATGTCTCAGCGGTATATCATACCATCATCTCCACTTACAAGATGCAGGGTGTGTCAGTACTGGATTATTTCAAGAGATTCCTTATCCTGATTTCGAAAAGACGATAAGTATGTCTCTATAGAAATTCTCGTATAATTCATTAATTAGAAATGAACAAATACAAGCGTTTAGGTAAAAACACGCTTTTGGTCTTCATCGGCAATGCCGGCAGTAAGCTTATAGGCTTGGTTATGTTGCCATTCTATACTAGTTGGCTATCAGTTGAGGATTACGGAGTAACCGATATAATAAATGTCTATGTCAGTTTTCTGGTTAGCATTGTCTCTTGTTGCATAGCAGAATCTATATTTATCTTTCCAAAAGGGCAGAAAGTGGAGAAGCAAAAGCAATATTTCTCTTCAGGTATTGTTTTTGTATTGCAGGCGTTTTTTGTCTCCTTCTTATTGTTTGGGACTGTAGATTTTGTTTCTTCCATATATGGTTTTTCAAACAGTTTTACGGATTATCTTTGGTTGATATACGGTTTGATGGCAGCAACACTTTTGCAGCAGTTTTTTCAGCAGTTTACACGCAGCATTGATAAGATGATTGTTTATGGAATGGCTGGAATCGTATTGACCTTGCTTACAGCTATTTGTTCATTCATTCTGATCCCTTTGAAGGGAGTTGTCGGTTATGTACTTTCTCTTATTCTGGCAAATCTTTTTACGGGCGTGTATTCTTTCTTCTTTTCGGGAAGTTACAAATATTGTTCACCGGGTAGTGTGAATAATGAATACTGTCGTGAAATGCTTCAATATTCTGTGCCTTTGATTCCAAACGGTGTGATGTGGTGGCTTGTAAATGCACTGAACAGGCCTATAATGGAGACGTATGTGGGATTACATGGCATCGGTCTGTTTGCCGTAGCAAACAAATTTCCTGGAATTATAGCCATGATATTTACTATATTTGTTTCTTCCTGGCAGATATCCGTATTAGAAGAATATGGCAAAGATGGTTACGCTAGTTTCTATAATAAGATATTCCGGGGTGTGCTTTTAATACTCTTGGTGTTGCTTGTCATTGTCACATTTATCAGTAAATGGTTAGTCTCTTTTTTTACTTCATCAGATTATTTAGATGCATGGATATATATTCCCGTACTCACATTGGGTATTTTCTTTTCTTGTGTGTCAGGATTGGCGGGGAGTACTTTTTCCGCTGTCCGGAAGAGCAGATATTTTTTCTATTCAAGTGTTTATGGAGGTTTATCTTCTATCGTTTTCAATTTTTTGCTAATACCGTTGTGGGGTATTTGGGGAGCAGTCCTGTCCGTTGTCCTGTCGTTTATGGTTATGTCGGTCTCAAGGGTTGCGTATAGTTGGACGTATGTAAAATTGACCCATATCCCCCGTTTGTTACTGATGCTGTTGTTGACTTGTATATATATAGTTTCAGTATGTTTGACGGGTAGCGCGAATAGTCTTGTTGCAGGTTTTATTACGATAGGATTATTGCTTTTATTGAATTGTGACTTGCTTCATTTATTAAAAAGGAAAATCATTAAAAGATATATTGCGAAATGAAAAAGAAGATAAAGAGGATAATAAAACAATGTTTATCTATAGGTCGGGATTCCATTAATTTTGCAGCGTTTTTAGTGGAAATGATTTTTAAGAACAAGTTGCATAATTCGTTTAGCCGAAGATATTCAGGCAAGGTAGCTATCTTGGCTAATGGTCCATCTTTAAAAGAAGTATTGCCCAAATTGCAAATGGATAAATTCTCAGATACTGACTTCATTGTCTTGAATTTCTTTGGAATGGAAGCTGTCTTTACCAGAATCAAGCCGAAGCATTATTGTCTGGCAGACCCTATGTTTTTTCATCCAAACCATAAGCAAAAGGAGGTGAGAAATCTTTTTTCTGTATTGAACAGGAATGTGGATTGGGATATGAATATCTATACACCTATAGGCTCTGTGGATGACTTTAAAGTGTTTAGTGCATTGTCTAATCCTCATATTCGGCTTGTTTCTCTTAATACCATAACTTATAAGGTTTCGAATGCTTGCGTACTATTTTTTTATAAGTC
>ENA-OQJE01000125-OQJE01000125.1-human-gut-metagenome-genome-assembly--contig:-NODE-125-length-16912-cov-3.160381_pt1 | contig 16912 bp, 18 predicted proteins | sample MGYA00242594_ERZ504760 | MGnify/ENA primary metagenome ERZ504760 (study PRJEB26092, sample SAMD00036358) | human gut metagenome | host: Homo sapiens | study: EMG produced TPA metagenomics assembly of...
GATGCGATCAGCCAGATTCAGTCGTTCTACTGAATCATGGTTTTTCTCTGATTGCAGAATCAAAATGTAACCTGCAATACGGGCAGACATATCGGAACGGTAATTATCTTATTCATTTTATAATTTCCAGTCTGATCAATAAGGCTTTTTGCAGCATCTTGATCTTCTTTTGTTCCTATATCTCTTGCTCTTGATGTTCATCTGTAATGCGCTGAAACATTTGCGACGAATATCATGGGCTTCGGACAGACCGACTGTTTCAGAATAAAGATGGCTTTTATTTAACTTTTGACCATATTCAGCTAATATAGCCTGTAATGCCAAATGCTTGTTGGTTAAATCCACTTTATCGTTTGCTGATTCAGGTATCTTTCCAGATCCGTCTTTTACAACTGCATCCGACGAACCTTTCAATAGCTTTGCATATTTATCATATACACCTAACCAACGTGACATAAAATCATAGTTTTCTGACAAATTCAGAAAATTAATAGAAACTAATGCTCTTGCTTCAATCATTTGTTACAAATATATATAAGTTTAATCCTCATTTTTATTTGCGAATTATAATTTTCTTATCAATCTGACCACAGATTGGATTAAGAATACTCAAACATTTGCTTCACATTATCTATATAGTCTTCTTTTTACACGTACCATTGTCTGTAATGTAGAGGGAAATATAGAATCCAATGAAAACTGCAAGAATTTAATTCCAGACTCTTTTAAAAAGTAAATATCATCCTCTTTTAGCGGTATTTTTGTACTCAATAAAGGTGTGAATCCATATTGCCCCACTTTTCGTATCACCTCTTTCCAATCAGGGAAAGCAAAAATATCACCTCCTGTCAAAGCCAGATTCCCCCATATCATGAGCTTCATCTATCACCTTTATAATTTGCCAACTTGTCAAATCGTTCTTCCTGTTTCTATCCGCATAGCAATACATACAATCCGTCCTGCATTGGGTTGTAATCATAAAGTTAAGATTCAGCGGAACAGAAGGACGTTTAGGTATAAAGTCTGTAATATAAAATAATTCATTATCCGTATAAACACTTCCCTCCGATTCTTCCTTAACAGAAGTCAGCAGATACGGGGGAAAAGAAATCGTCACTCCTTTATAATTCCATCCTACTTTTACTGGATTGCCGATTATTTTTCGAATAAACTTATCTATCAGGTCTGGTTTTATATTTAGGGTATTTGCTATATTTTCTATTGAAGCATTTAATTCTCCTTCTCCAATATGTGACAAGATATATCCAATAGAAGGTGGAACTACGCTTGCAAAAGCCATGGCATGTTCTAGCTTAGCAGTAATTAAAGCTGATTTAGCAATGATATAAGAACAATTATTTTCGTTTCTAATCACATATTGTGGATTCAAATAGATATACATAATACAGCCGTTTTTATACATAAAATAGTAAGGAGGGCATGCCTCCTTACTAAATTGAATATTTAAGATCCATAATACTTCTATCAACACTGGATGCAAACTATAATCAATCACTCTTTTTTTGTAAATAGTGATATAAAATCTTTTCAATATTGTTTTTAATTTCTACATTTGTTCGCTATACATAAATGCAAATACTATGACTATGAAAAAAACAATTGGAATAAAAAGAAACTTTATTATTATAATAATAGGTATACTCTTTTCTGCCTGCACACAAAAAGAAAATGCTTCTCAACAAGCGTTGTTGCTTGAATTGGTTCAAGCGGAAGCGGTGATGTATGAACATCCGGATAGTGCACTGGGTGTATTGCAAGGGATGAAAGTTCCGGCATCATCGGACAAATTGCAAAATGCTACATGGGCGTTGCTAACAGTGCAAGCCAAGTATAAGAATTATAAAGAAGAGCTTGCTGACTCTACCTTAATTAATATAGCCTATGATTACTTTATGAAGCAGGATGATGCGCGGCGGAAAGCGATGGTTCTATATTATAAAGGTGTATTATATGGAAAAGCAGATAAAACGCAAGAAGCGCAAGAATCCTATTTAAAGGCGATAGAGGAAGTAGAAAAGACGAAAGACTATCAACTGGCACATTTGATTTATAGCAGTATAGGAAATATATACCTATATAATTCGCTGAATGAATATGCATTGCAAATGTTTAAACAGTCATTGCACTATGCGAAGCTATCCGAAAATAAGAATTATATATGTTCTGCATATTATGATTTGGGAAAAGTATATTCCGTATTATTTGATTTTGATAATAGCATCAAATATTATAAAGAAGCTATACAAATGGCAGAAACTCTACATAATAATGGTATATTAATAGATGGAATGAACGAATTAGCAGGAGTATATACCGAAACAAAAGATTATCAACCTGCCCTATCCTATGCCCAAAAAGCTTTAATACTTAAAGAAACAAGCGAATTACCCCTAAAAAAGGCTAGAACAAGTTACTTGGTAATTGGTGACATATATAGACGCATTAATAAAACAGATTCTGCCTATTATTATCTGAATAAAACATTATCCTCCAATCGCATGGAAACGATTTGTGCAACTTATAAAATTTTATATAATCTAAGCAAAGAGAAAAAAGACTATGAAAAAATGAGCCTATATTGCGATAGTATGGTAGTTTATCAAGATTCTGTCTGGAAATTGCATAAAAATAAAGAGCTTATGGATATGCAGGAAAAGTATAACCAGCAAAAACTATTGAATGAAAAGAACCAGCTAAAAATAGAAAATAATACTATCATCCGTAATGTACTAATCATATTGGTAGTGGTATTCTGCCTGATAGCTATCCTTATCTATATATACCAGCGAAAATTAATCCGTAAAGAGCATATCATACAAAGAAATGAAGAAGAAATACAGCTGAATACCTTAAAAAGACAAGAGAATGAGAGAATAATCAGTCGTAACCAAAGCCGCATGAAGGAGCTGGCAGAACAAATGGAGGCGAATAAAGATGCGCAGGAACAGTTGGAGGAGCAAAAGAATGTACTATCTGAAATAAAATGCCAAAATGAAGCCCTGCAACAAGAGAATAAAATGTTGCAGCAACATATTGATAAATATTCTTCTTCGCTGAATGAAAAGTCCAAAGAACTTGAAAGATTGGGACTTTTAGGAGAAGAAAACCAACGATTGCATGATCGTGAAAGATTCCTGTGCAACCAACTGATAAAAAAGACAGATATTCTTTACCGGCTAAAGACAAAGCCCCAATACATGAAAGACGAGCAATGGGAAGAGGTAAAGGAAACTATGAATCTATTATTCGATAATTATATAGTAAGGCTTTCCACTCTTGTACCTTCATTGACAGAAAGCGATTTGCAGATATGCTGCTTCATCAAGTTGGGAATAGCCAATCCGGGAATAGCTGATTTGCTGGGGATAGAATCGGCTTCGGTATCTAAAAGAAAATTAAGATTGAAAGAACGTATCACTCAAAAGATAGGAGCATTCGGCAAAGGACAGACACTGGATCTGTGGCTATGGGAGTTCTAGGGAAGCAACTGTCCACATTCCGCATTCGCACAAAGAGGTAATATTCTAATTATTAGCATATTATCTCTTTTTTAATTGTCCATATAACGTACATATCCGGTCTATCTGTTTTTCATTCTAAATCCATAACTTTGCAGCATAACAATCAATCAATAATATTATTATGAAAACAACTAAAGAATTAAAGATTTGGAGTTTGCGTATGGTATTATTCACCATATTGCTTAGTGGTTTATCGGTGCAGAAAGTGTATTCTTTTTGTAATAGTACAGAAATTATTATAAATGGGAAGTGGTATAGCAATCAAGAAAAAGTTAATACACGAAGCCTGCCATCTATTCCCATCACAGCCTGCACCGATGGCCAGAACATCTACATTGAAAACACATCTCCGGACTGTGACATACAAATTACCATCACCGGTAATCAAACAGGAGAAGTGATGTATGAACAGTTAGTCGCCCCAAGCAACAAACAAGTCTATATTATCTATTTCCATAGCCAGTTTCCCATCCGGAGAATATACATTAGAACTAACTAGTGAAGATGGGAAATACTTGGTTGGAGCTTTTAAAAGATAACCCTAATTATTCATCCTAAAAAACTACAAAGACCATGAAACGAGTAGACCTTAAGAAAATCCTCTATATGGATTTTCTTATCCGGCACAAGTGCACAGGCACATCCAAGGAATTTGCAGCAAAGATGGATATGTCACGTTCCACTCTCTTTGAGTACATTGCCTATATGCGCGATGAACTGGAAGTGTGCATCCTTTTCGATAAATTCTTAGGAACATATTATTATGATGGCAAAAATCTATATACGTCATTAGGCTTTAAAGTAGTAGGATAATACGAATTGAAATGTGATGAGAAAAACGGGGCATGTTTGAATTTCTTTTTGATATAAAACCGGATGCAGGAAATGTATGTCCCACCACCCGACTGGCATACCTGATTAGTGAACGGGGAAACAAGGTCTATTATACCGATACCTCCGACTCCGTTTTCACTACCGGTTTGCTGCGGAAAGGATAGGACGCATCATTTATCCACATGATTTCCGATGGTTTACGCCACATTTGGCATTGCTGGACTATCAACTGCAAGATAAGCAGCAAGTCTATAATGAATATGACATAAACTATCTGTTTATAGCCATAAACAAAACCGACAGAAAGATAGACCTAATGCCGGAAATGCCCGTCGTCACCCTGCCGCCTATTCCTTATAAATTGCTGCCGCAAGGTGCAAAAGACGATGATTTCATCGACAAACTGACGGAAATAAAAGAAGACCGTTCACGCACTGTTATTATAGGCTTGCTGGAAGACGAGGAAGAAGAAAGAAAAGTGAACACCCCCTCACATATGGAATCATTCTACAAAGCCATGAAGCAGAGTGCGAGTATCCATCCGCAATATCAATTCATCCTGCTGACCAATCATGGAGAGGTGGAAACCCGGTTGTTTTCATTACCGCCCAATATAGCCATTTACCGCCTGCCCCGCCTGCAAGCCCTGTTGCCCTTGTGCGACATGGCGCTTATCACCGGAGGAATAACCCACTGGACGGAATGCACCTTTGCCCATGTGCCCATGGCAGAGTTCACGCCACAGGAAATAAAAAAAATTAACTCCCGTGAAACTGGACAGGCAGATCATTGATCTACTGGCAAACCGGGAATACATCATAGAACGGCAAAAACACCCTGTGCGCCTTCTTTGAGAGCGAAAGTGAAAGGATGAACGAAATAGCCGACTGGCTGATAAACAGAGTAAAACAAAAAAGACAATTATGAGCAAATTTCCATTCTACAAACAGTTGGACGGCATGGACTGTGGCCCCTCCTGCCTGAGAATGATAGCCAAATATTATGGAAAGACATTCTCCGTACAGCAGTTACGCGAGCAATCATACATACAGCGCACGGGAGTTAACTTGCTAGGTATCAGTGAAGCGGCAGCCAGCATAGGGCTGCGCGCCACCGGTATACGCACTTCAATGGAAAAACTGAAACAACAGTCAAAACTGCCATGCATCATCCACTGGAACCAGGAACATTTCGTGGTCCTCTATAAAATAGAAAAGAAAAGGGGCAAAACTTGGTTCTACATTGCCGACCCTGCCTACGGATTGCTGAAATATGAGGAACAGGAGTTGAAAAAATGCTGGATCAGTACCACACAAGGCGGAATAGAAAAAGGAATTGCCCTCTTGCTGGATGTTACCCCGCAATTTTATGAAGCGGAACCCATAAAATATGAAAAGCTGTCATTATGGTATCTGTTTCACTATGTACGTCCCTACAAAAAGGCGATGATACAGCTCATCATCGGCCTGCTGGCAGGCAGTTTGCTGCAACTGGTCTTCCCTTTTCTTACACAAACCATTGTAGACCAAGGCATAGGGCACAGGAATCTGAATTTTTATACAGCTCATTTTTGGCCGCACAACTCATGCTGGTATTCAGCCGCACACTTATTGAGGTGATCCGGCGCTGTATACTGCTCCACATCAGTACGCGCGTCAACGTGTCGCTCATCTCGGATTTCCTCTCCAAGCTGATGCGGCTGCCCATGAGGTTCTTTGACAGCAAACTGGCAGGCGACTTGATACGCCGCATCGAAGACCACAACCGCATCGAGAGTTTCCTCACCCAGTCCGTGCTCAATATTTTGTTCTCTACCCTCACGGTAGTCATCTTCGGTATCGTGCTGGCCATATACAGCTGGAAAATATTCCTCATTTTCATCCTGTTCAGCGCAGCCTATATGGGTTGGGTAAAGCTGTTCATGCGCAAGCGGGCCGACTTGAACAGGAAGAACTTTGAACAGATGTCCGTCAATCAGAATAATTTGATGCAACTCATCTACGGTATGCAGGACATCAAGCTGCTGGGCTGCGAACAGCAAAAACGCTGGGAATGGGAAAACATACAAGCTTCTCTCTTCCGCATTAATATGAGTTCACTCAACCTGGGGCAGTGGCAGCAGGTGGGAGCCGTACTTATCAACGAAGTGAAAAACGTACTGATAACAGTTCTCTCTGCCACCGCCGTACTACATGGAAGTATCACGCTGGGTGTGATGCTTTCCATACAGTACATCATCGGACAGATGCAAGGGCCTATCAGCCAATTCGTTTCCTTCATGCAGGACACGCAGGACGCGCAGCTCAGCCTGGAACGTCTCGGAGAAATACATGGCAAGCCCGATGAAGAGACAGAAGGCATGGACCAGGATACCCAAATATCAGGCAAAGACCCGATTCAATTGCAAAATGTAGTCTTTACTTACGGATCAGAAAAATCGAAACGCATCATCAAAGGGCTATCGCTGGACATACCAGCCGGAAAGACTACCGCCATCGTGGGCCTCAGCGGCAGTGGGAAAACAACGCTGATAAAACTGATGCTCGGATTCTATCCTCCCACCGGAGGAGCGGTGATGATAGGCAATCAGTCGCTACAAAAAATCAGTTTCAAGGAGTGGCGCAAACATTGTGGAATAGTGATGCAGGAGGGATTCATATTCGGCGATACCATTGCCAACAACATAGCGCCGGATGGCAGCATGATAGACAAAGAACGCCTGCTGTATGCCGTAGAGATGGCAAATATACGTGAGTTCATCGAATCCTTGCCTTTAAAGTATAACACCAAAATAGGTAACACGGGGCAAGGATTGAGCCAAGGGCAGAAGCAGCGCATCCTGATAGCGCGCGCCATTTACCGTAATCCCGATTACCTGTTTTTTGATGAAGCGACGAATGCGCTCGATACGGACAATGAGAAAAAATCTGGAGAGATTCTTCAAGGACAAAACGGTGGTCATCGTGGCGCACCGCCTGAGCACCGTAAAGAATGCCGACCAGATAGTGGTGCTGAAAGAAGGGGAGATAACGGAACGGGGCACGCACGAAGAACTCATTGCCCGGCAGGGCGATTACTACAGGCTGGTGAAGAATCAGCTGGAACTGAGCGCTTAGGAAATTAAAAAATGAGAATTGAGAATTAAAAAATAATAGCAATAAGGTATGGAGGAAATCTATAAACCTGATGCGGACGGACCGGAAAAGGTAGAAGTATATAGCCGACGAAAACAATGATATGCTGGGAGATATGCCCGAATGGTTGATCCATACGGGAAGCTACATCGTATATGGACTGATTGTTTTTCTTATTGCAGGCACGGCATTATTTAAGTATCCTGACACAATAAGAAAAACGATAACCATTGACGACTTGGGAAGTGCGGAATGGATCACTGCCAATCAGACAGGAATGATAGACCGCTTTTTTGTGGAAAACCAATCACCTGTACAAAAGAACGACACGCTGGGCATACTGAAAAATACTGCCCTACTGGAAGACGTACAAACATTTTGCCGCGTACTGACCAAAATAGAATGGTACTACCGCACCAACGACATCAAGTACCTGCAAGACTATCCCTTTGACCTCATCATGGGTGAAATGTCTTCCGCCTACGAACAGTTCACCCAAGCCGTGCGTACGTGCGTGATGTATCAGGAGTTTGATATCTATCCGCAGAAGAAAAAATACCTAGATGAAGAACTCCGGATACTGGAAAGTACCGGTAAGGCAGATGCCATGGCGGTGCTGAATGTGAAACGCGAACTCTTTGAACTGGATATAAACCACCGGATGGAGACTGCCAAAAACCTCCGGATGCTGGAACTGGCTTACGAAAACATGGTGAACAGCCTCCGCACGTGGGACAAGAAGTACCTCATCAAAAGCCATCACGACGGCATAGTGGTATGGGGAAAGACATGGGGCATGAGCGCCCGGGTAAATGAAGGAGACACCCTGTGCACCGTTATCTCCAAGCAGCAGGGGAATCCCCTCGGGCACATCACTCTTTCACAAGACGAAGTGGCGGAAATTGCCGTGGGCGACAAAGTAAATATCGAACTGAACAAATACCCCACCCACTCGTATGGCGTACTGCCGGGAAGAATCGCCTCCGTCTCTTTTGTGCCTTACAATAAAAGTTATGCCGTGGAAGTGGACTTTCCGGACGGACTGGTGACAACCAACAGAAAGGAAATAAAATATGAAATAGACATGTCCGGCCGGGCGGAGATCATCACTTCGAGCCGGAGCATACTGAGCAGGATTTTCGCACCCGTGTATGAATTGTTTTCCACCACGGAGTAACACCGTTTTTTTTCACTACAGAGAATAACCAACTTAAACAAAGAAGAATATGAAAAAAGAAGACCCCAACAACAAGCAACCGGAATACACCCGCTATTCCGAAGATGAAGAACAAGTGCTGGACTTGAACGAACTGATGGACGTACAAGGTGGCATAGATGACAAGGAGTTATCCAAATGTGGCCTGGGATGCTATACAGGTGGATTCGTCGATCCTACAAAAACACAAGATGAAAATACCGGAAATGAATAAAGTATATGTGCTGAACCCTCATTATCATCTGAGACATGATATTCACAGGGTCGCATTATTCTCCAGTACGGGGACAGATACCGACTGCTCCCGGAACTGGCATACTTTTATTCACCCGCTGCAAGCTGTCATGCTGAGTTTTTTCACGTATGACAGACCTTTGCAGACAACTCTCCCTCTGCTGTGCGACTTCTTCTGCCGGAGCAAGGAGGAGATGATCAAATGGGTATCGGACTTCATTGATAATCCGACCCCCATTTATACCTCCTCCCAGCAGGGAGAAATTTATTTTCCCAAACGTATATTGATTGAAGCGGAAAAGGCAGGCAAAGCATTGCGGTTTGACCGGCTGCAAGCAAATTCTTTTGTCTGGAAAAAACTGGATCTTACTACAAAAAGGCTGTATTCCGGTCCGTTGCTCCTCACATTCATGCTGACCAACCAATGTGTCACGCATTGTAAGTATTGCTATGCAGATACATCAACGCAAATAAAATCCCCACTCACCACCCAACGCATGATGGAGCTGATCAAGGAAGCTTCAGACCTGCAAGTACAACAAGTAAATCTGATAGGTGGTGAAATATTCCTGCATAAAGACTGGAAAATCATATTAAAAGAATTGGTAAAACGGGGTATTGCCCCCGAATTCATATCGACCAAAATGCCTGTAACCCAAAAACTGTTGCAAGATGTACAGGAAACAGGGTATCAGGGAATTGTTCAAATTTCACTGGATGCCATTCATTCCGAAATACTGACCGCCTCACTGGGAGTAAACGGAAATTATGCCAAAGAGATGCTTCACGGCCTGCAATTACTGGATGACAGCGGACTGAATTATCAGATTTCATCTGTGCTGACCAACTACAATTGCCAGTTGAATGTCTTGGCGGAATTACTGCATGAATTATCTCATCTGAAGCATATACGCGACTGGCGTATTATCCCCGCCAGTAATTCCATATACAAAGAGTATAATGTATTTTTGCATTTGAAACCTACTAAAGCGCAAATTACAAAGGTATTCAACCAAATACGCCCTCTTCTCACACAGGTTTCCTTTCCCGTGATTCTAGGGAAAGAAGTAACCGATAAAAACTATCAAGATACCTGGGGTGGAAGCCGGTGTTTCAAAGGAAGCGAATGCTCTGCATTGACCACTCATATGTTTATATTGCCTGATGGTAAAGTGACTGTATGCGAGCAACTTTACTGGCATCCACAATTTATCATAGGGAATGTAACCACACAAAGTCTGAAAGAAGTCTGGCATTCCCCTCAAGCCTTGCACCTTTGTTCCTTGTCACGTCAGGATATCAACAAAGAGAGTCCATGCAGGGAATGCCGTCTTTTTGAAGACTGTTTCAGTTATCAGAACCGTTGCTGGAGTGATATCATAAAAGCTTATGGAAAGGATTGTTGGGATTTTCCCGATCCGCGTTGCTGTTTTGCTCCTGCCATGAAAAATAAATTAAGTTATGACTGAAGACGAACTTGACAGAATAAAAAAATCATTTGTCCGTTCCAGTGACGAATGTCCCATGGAAGTGGCCTGTCTGCTCACTGTCATGAAATACTATGGCGGTCAACAAGATGCACGCACACTAGCCGAATGGTGTAAAGTAGATGGAAAATATACGTTGATGGGTATGAAACAGGCAGCTATACGTGCAGGAATGGAAGCGGAAATCTGCTTGCAGAACATGGAACAATTGTCCACCAGAAAATTTCCTGCCATACTTTTTGCCATCAATGATTTCGAAGTACCGGGATATGTGGTTTGTTATGGCATTCATGAAGGCCGCTTCATTATTTGGGAGCCGGGATTCGGCCCTATGCAATATTGGGAAAACCAAATGAAAACATTATGGATAAGAGGAATAACTCTTACTCTGTTTCCCACCCACGAATTTATGCAGAAAACGGATTTTCAACTAAAATGGTGGGAGTTGTATCCGTGGAGCAGGAAATGGAAAAGAAGACTGAACCGCTGGTATGAATATATCTGGCTAAATTATCCCTGGTTCAGGGAAATGGTAACACAGCTAAGACGGAAATGAATGGAGCAAGCCAAGTCCAATTATTCCATAGGGACAGATTGAACCCCTTAGCCGTCAAACTAAGTTTTTTTATTACATACGATTCTTTTGTTCTGTGGAGACCAAAGCCCCATAGTAGGTGATAAAACCAGCGAGGCAAAAATCTTATCATAGTCTGGTGCATTAATCATATTAATTAAAGCAATCGTAGGATCATCTTCTGAATAAGCTCCACTAAAAGAAATAATCGCATCTTTAATATATTGATATCCGGCTGATAAGCATACCCATTTATAAGTTGTTCCTAAAGTTATATTATGAGATAAAGAAGGTAATAAAAATGGATTACCACCCTCATATATATACCGATTAATATACATTACTTCGCAACTGAGCATAATATGGACGAGAGTATAATCTGAATATAGTTGTATTGTTCCCATATTTGAACTAGTGCAAGGTAGGAGAATAGTGGAATAGCCAACTGAAGAAATTGGTAATATTCCTTTTGTTTCATTTGATTTTATATTAAAAGCTCCGGTTTGATCACTGATAGTACCTTGTAAAAAAGTAAAATCAGGCAAAGAAAACAACACTATATTGGCAAACTCTAGTGGCTGTTTTTTTCATCCACTATTATTCCACTAATCATCTGTGCATGTATGCAAAGAGAAACCAGTAAGAGGCAGAAAGTTATATATAATTTTTTCATAACAATATCAATTATTTATCGGTTAAACCGGAACGCAAATGACACAAATCTAACCTCCGGCAGGTTTATATCCATGCTGTACTGTTATTAATTTGTATCATTTGTGTTCCAATTTTAATTTATAGAACGAAATAAATCCGCGTTCCATCCATTAACTCCCATTTATCATCCGGTGGTATGATGGCGGATAATCATTATGTATCATGCATCGCCGCATCTTACATATCTTTTACAAACAGACCTGTTAAAACCGGATGTGTCAAAACTAAACTATCCGCTATATCCTCCTTGGGATTGGGCTGAAAAATCCTTCAGATGTTTCAGCCACTCCGCAAACCCCTTGTTGACGGGCGTTCCGGCTGAAGGATTCGGTCATTTAATTGTTTCAGCCCGCTTGCAGATGTTTCAGCCGGTAAAAGTAAGGTGTTATGAGATCTCGAAAACTCTCAAGACAGTTTCAAGACCTATCATTGTCCGGGGTCGGACACGAAAAAAGACAACTTTCCCGGCACAAAAAGAAGCAAGAGCTTGGAGAAAATGCCTGGTCGTTCTCCAGGAACAGTCGATGGCAAGTGGGAAGTGCCGGTCTTGCAGGCAGGTAAAAAGATAAGTTCGTTTTTAAAAAAGGTCCTTTTCTTTTGCTAAAGACATCCTTATCTTTTTTTTAATGGAACTTATGTTTTTCGAAAAGAACAAGTTCTTTCAGCGCGTGGGCTGGTGTTCTGGCAGGAACCACTTCTACCGGAATAGTGAGGGCGTGAATCGGAACTTGTTGCAAGAATTTGCGAAACTTGTTGCAAGATCCGGCAGAACTTGTATCAGGATTCCGGACCCTCCGACAGGAAAAAACGCGGCTTTTTGAAACCGTACTTTTGTTTTTTGGAAGTGTGCGTTCAAATTGCTGGAACGGACGCCCGTTTTTCAGGCTGAAACATCCGCAAGCGGGCTGAAACAATTAAATGACCGAATCCTTCAGCCGGAACGCCCGTCAACAAGGGGTTTGCGGAGTGGCTGAAACATCTGAAGGATTTTTCAGCCCGAACTTACGGTGCATTACTCCTGGAGTCGTGGACGGTGGTTCGGGCAGACAAATATGTAAAAGTCCATTCCATTGGGAATATATGAAATGATAATCCTCAATCATATCACAAAATGTTTATTTATAGAATGGGATGACGGATGGAACACGGATTTTTTTACTTTACCTGTCATTGGGTTTGCAAGTACAAATTTAAATTTTAAGTCCGTGTTTGTCCGCTTCGTCCGTGTAGTTCGCATTCCATCACCCCGTTTTATAAATTTCCATTTATCATCCGGTGGTATGATTGCGGATAATCATTTCAAATAAGATAAAATATGTTATTTCATATTCTTCATTTATTCTTCCCCTTCAAGTATTCATAAAAAGCATATTGCGCCCGTACCGGTTCTTCTTTCGGATTCCTTTTCAACACATTATTCAGATTTTCATCCACCCAACCGGCTTTTCTGTTATCTTTCAACTGAATAACCAGCATATCTATCAGTTGTTGTTTCAGATCTTCGTCAAGAATGGGGGTAACGGCCTCTATACGCCGGTACAGGTTGCGCCTCATCCAGTCCGGCGAACCCATGAACAGAAGCGGTTTTCCTCCATGGTGGAAATACCACACCCGGGCATGTTCCAAAAAGCTGTCCACAATGCGAGTGATACGGATATTTCTGCTATAAGGCTGATTGGGAATCAAGCAGCAGATACCACGTACTATCAAGTCTATTTTCACTCCTGCCTCACTAGCCTTATATAATTCATCTATCATGGCAGGATCTTGCAGCGCATTCATTTTCAAGATAATCCGCGCTTCTTTTCCCGCCTTTGCCATATTTATCTCATATCCGATACGTCTTCTCAGTTCCGGCAGCAGATTAAAACGGGCTACCAACAAACGCTTGAATTTGGGTTCAGTCACTTCTTTCTGTAATACCCGGAATAAAGTATACAGATCATTCACAATAATCTCGTTGGAAGTGAACAAACCGGAATCAGCATATATCCGGGCAGTCTTCTCATTGAAATTTCCGGTACTGATATAAGCATAGCTGCGAGTCTGTTTTCCCTCTTTGTTATACCGCAGTACAAGCGCCACCTTGGCATGCACTTTCAATCCCGGTATACTGAAAATAATATGTATCCCCGCCCGCTTCATCATCTCGGCGGTAGCCAAATTGTTTTCTTCGTCAAAACGGGCCTTAAGTTCTACAAAAACAGTTACTTTTTTACCATTCTGCGCAGCAGCAATCAGCGTATTGATAACAACCGAGTTTTCCGCCACCCTATATTGGGTAATCATGATCTCCTTACAGGACGGGTCATGAACGGCCTCATACAGGAAATGGATGAAATGTTCAAAAGAATGATAAGGGAAATGCAACATCAAATCCTTCTTGCTCACATAACGGAATATGGATTCTTTCTCATCCAAACAATTCAATGTCATGGGACGAGGTTTCAATTGGGTACAAAGTTCCTTACTGGGATTAGGCAGATGAGCCAAATCCTCCAAGTTCAAGTGTTTGTCTCCCGGAACCAAATCATCACGATTGATGCCAAATGCATCGACCAGAAACTCCAGATAATCCGCAGGCATCTTGCGGTCATAGACAAAACGGCATACAGCACCTATTTTACGCTTTTTCACCTTTTTACGCAACTGTTCCACCATAACTTCGGAACTGGTTGCATCATCCACGAAAATATCGGCGTCACGAGATATCTTGCAACAATAACTGCAATCCAAATCATAGCCCGGAAACATACGGTTGATATTCGCCTTTATAATATCTTCCATATACATCAGGTAAAAGTTTTCTCCCTGTCGGGGAAGTTCTATGAAACGGGGAACTTTGCTATAAGGCAATTTGATAATATAGTATTCCTTTTCCCCCGTGTCTTTGCGCGTCACGCGTACCGACAGATACAAACGGTTGTCACGTAAAAAAGTCTTGATTCGATTCTTGCATACCGGAACAGGCTGAAGATAGGGAAAAATTTCTTCTTTAAAGAAATTACTGATAAACTCTTGATGAAAAGGCTCTACCTCCTGTTTACTTTGATAAAAAATAATATGATGCCTGCGCAAAGCCGGGACAATCTTATGCTCATAAATGCGGATACGGTCTTCCATCTGGCTATTGACAGCTTCGGTTATCTGATGTATCAGGTGTCTGGCTTCTTCTTGTGTCATATCATCACTTTGGCCACCGGAAGCGATGGCTTTATGTTCCGCTACACGAATCTTGTAGAATTCCTCCAGATTAGAAGAATATATAGAGATAAAGTTAATCCGTTCATACAACGGAAGGGAGTCGTCATCCGCCTCCAACAACACGCGATAGTTGAAAGACAACCAACTGATATCACGCTTGAAATAATGATATTTGCTCTCCATATTATGCTTAGATTTGTTCCAAATATAGTACCTTTGCCGATAATAAACAAAAAAACTATGACAAGAATCGGATTATTATCGGATACTCATGCATTTTGGGATGACAAATACTTGAAATACTTTGAGAATTGTGATGAAATATGGCACGCCGGAGACATCGGCTCGGTGGAAGTCGCCCGGAAACTGTCCGCTTTCCGCCCCTTCCGGGCAGTATATGGAAACATTGACGGGCAGGACATACGCAGACTTTATCCTCAAACCAACCGCTTCACCGTAGATGGTGCGGAGGTGTTGATAAAGCATATAGGCGGATATCCGGGCAACTATGATCCTTCCATCCGCGGCAGCCTGCTGGTGAAACCTCCCCAGCTTTTTATCAGCGGACATTCGCATATATTAAAGGTGAAATATGACAAGACACTGGATATGTTACACATCAACCCGGGAGCAGCAGGCATTTCCGGATTTCATAAAGTGAGAACATTGGTACGTTTTTGTATCGATAATGGAGAATTTAAAGATTTAGAAGTAATAGAACTAGCGGATAAGTTGTAAGATTAAAAAATCTTTCCGAACTTTGCACACACTAATATCAAAAACAATATGAAGACTTATCTCGTTACAGGAGCTGCCGGATTTATCGGAGCCAACTATTTAAAATACATCCTGGCCAAACATGATGACATCAGGGTGGTGGTACTGGATGCCTTGACTTATGCCGGCAATCTGGGAACTATTGCATCAGACATTGATAATGAACGTTGTTTCTTCGTAAAAGGAGATATATGCGACCGTGATTTGGCAGACCAACTATTCGCAGAATACAAGTTTGACTACATCGTGAATTTTGCAGCAGAAAGCCATGTAGACCGCAGTATTGAAAACCCACAATTGTTTCTGCAAACTAATATTTTGGGAACCCAAAACCTGCTGGATGCGGCCCGCCGTGCTTGGGTGACGGGAAAAGATGAGAATGGTTATCCCACCTGGCGCAAAGATGTACGTTACCACCAGGTATCTACAGATGAGGTATACGGCAGCCTAGGAGCAGAAGGTTTCTTTACTGAAACAACTCCTTTATGTCCACACAGCCCATATAGTGCCTCCAAGACAAGCGCTGATATGATTGTCATGGCTTATCGTGATACTTACAAAATGCCGGTAACCATTACCCGCTGTTCCAATAATTACGGTCCGTACCATTTTCCTGAAAAACTGATTCCACTAATCATTAAAAACATTTTGGAAGGAAAGAAACTTCCCGTATATGGTGACGGAAAGAATGTACGCGACTGGTTATATGTAGAAGACCATTGCAAAGCCATCGATTTGGTTCTGCGCAAGGGCCGCGAAGGGGAAGTATATAATGTAGGCGGACACAATGAGAAAGAAAACATAGAGATAGTAAAACTTACCATAGCCACTATTCACCGGATGATGACGGAAACTCCCGAATATCGCAAAATCTTGAAGAAAAAAGAGTTGAACGACAAAGGTGAGATCTCTATCGACTGGATTAACGAATCATTAATCACCTTTGTCAAAGACCGTTTGGGACATGACCAACGTTACGCTATCGATCCTACCAAAATCACTAATGAATTAGGATGGTATCCTGAAACAAAATTCGAAACCGGTATTGTAAAAACAATCCAATGGTATCTGGAAAATCAAGCATGGGTGGAAAATGTAACAAGTGGCGATTACCAAAAGTATTATGAAAGAATGTATAAAAACCGATAAAGAATACATCTTATAATATTTAAAAAAGTCCCCGGATAAGAAAGGCG
>ENA-OQJE01000128-OQJE01000128.1-human-gut-metagenome-genome-assembly--contig:-NODE-128-length-16650-cov-3.558494_pt1 | contig 16650 bp, 10 predicted proteins | sample MGYA00242594_ERZ504760 | MGnify/ENA primary metagenome ERZ504760 (study PRJEB26092, sample SAMD00036358) | human gut metagenome | host: Homo sapiens | study: EMG produced TPA metagenomics assembly of...
CACAAGGTAGGAGAACAAGAATTATCCCCTACTACATTTTTTCTAGTTTCATTCTATTCACTTTTTAGTTACCGTATTCAAAATAATCTATATCCACATATCCTCCCAAATCTTTAGTAGCATTAATTAAAAATAGCAAACTTGCTTCCCATAAAGAATTTGGTATAATCAAAACCATTTTACAAGGTTCTCCTATTCGTTTCCACGTTTTCTTGTCATAACTGTAATAAAAAGTGGCTTCATCTTTTTTTATCTGCAAAATCGCCCTCCATACGAAGATAGACCACCTCTTTCTCACAATCCATGCGTTCCTTCTCCAGTACTTCCACAGCAGTCACCCTTTTTTCCCGGTCCGAAAGACTGACAGACTGATGTGACATCACCCACTGCTTTTTCCCGTTCTCCATGACCACAGCCAGTACCCCGGACAACCCATTGAAAGCGCAGAAGCCCGCAACATCTCCTTCTTTCATCTTCGAGATATCCATAGCTACCACACCGCTGCACTTCGGTCCGCTCATACGCTGAGTCAAGGTATTGGGAGCCAGAAACAGATTGTCCACCACCTTTCCGGTCCTCAACCGCAGGAAACCCGGACGCTCCGTCAGTGACCAGCAATCGTCCAACGGATTGTGGTTCCACTGCCAGTTCAAACTCAACTGATCGGTGTCGAAACCATCACTTCCCATGATACTTCCTTTACACTCCTCTCCGTAAACAGGCATCTCCATACATTCGGGCACACGTCCGTCCGCATCACCCAGTATCGGCCAACCGTCTTCCCAGCGGCAGGGCATCAATGTGGGTACACGCCCTATACCGCCTCTATCCTGAAAAATAAAGCCATACCAGTTTCCGTCAGGAGTATCGACTATACAGCCTTGTCCCACGCCACCATATCCTTGAAATTCAGTTTCTAAAATCACCTTTTTCTCATACGGACCGGTTATCTGGTCGGCACGGTAGCACACCTCACGACGCAACCGTCCGGGAATGCTCCAATCCATGGAAATCATCATCACATAATATCTGCCGTTATGCTTAAATGCCTGACTTCCTTCCAGAAGTCCCTGCTCGTCGGCGTCCCGCTCGAATATCTTTTGGTCTATACCTCCCGGTTCCACATCGCTCAGGTCGCTCTTGAGCTGACGAAGTTGCCCGGTGCCATAAAACAGATAGACTTTGCCGTCGTCATCAAAAAACAAAGAAGCATCATGATGATGAGGCGGACGGGAAAGTAATGTCCATTCGCCCGCCGGATCTTCGGCGGTATAGATATAACCACGATGGGGTTCATCATTGGGTGAGAACCATACATAGAACCGTCCGTCATGATAGCGGAGGCTGGAAGCCCATTGTCCGCGACCATATACCGTGCCTTCTTTCAAATCATAACGGGGCAAGTCAGTAAGCCGTTGAAACACATAACTGATCGTTTCCCAATGCACCAAGTCTTTTGAACGCATCACCGGACAACCCGGCATCAGGTGCATAGTGGTGCTTACCAGATAGTAATAGTTTCCCACCCTTATCATGGAAGGGTCAGGTACATCCGCCTCAATCACCGGATTATGGAACATTCCCCGTTGTTGTGCAAACGCCCCCGACAAACCAATGAAGCAGGTAATAATAATGATGATCTTCTTCATTTCTTTTTCTACTTTCTATTTTTTAACTATAGCCAGTTTCACAATCGGATTCTGCGCCTGCAACACTCCGGCAAGCAACAGGGACAAGCCACTCATCATACATTTCCGGATACCGGATAAATCACATTCAAGTTTCATATTCATGGTATTAAATTCACAAGGTTGTTTTTATTTTCCGTTCTTCACGGCTCAACAAGAGCAAAGGTAAAGACATCCGCTTTATTTTCGGGCGGAACTATGTTACATAGTCCTTTTCCCATGTTACAAACTCACCCTATTATGGCGGGAAGTATAGAAATTACCTCTTTTTTATTAGGCTATATATATTTTTTTGAATTATTTTTGTGCGCCTGAATCAATCTGAGATATTATATTATGATGAAATATACGCTTCTTACACTATTCATGTTCCTGTCTTTATTATGTCACGGACAATCATATAAATTCTTCACAACAGACAGGGAACTGTCCAGCAGTCTGATCAACAAGATATATCAGGACCGGAACGGTATGATCTGGATCGCCACCGAAGACGGACTGAACCGCTACGACGGAGCCAAATTCGTCATCTACAAGCATGATCCGGAAAACGAGCACTCTCTCTGCCACAACTACGTACGCGCCCTGTATGAAGACAGCAAGGGACGATTGTTCGTAGGAACCTATAATGGAATACAGTTATACGATCCCGCCACCGACAGCTTCAGCACACAGGCGCAATGGGAAGACGGAAAGACTTTTGACAGCAATATCATGTCCATTCTGGAGTGTAGGAACGGAGAAATATGGGTATCGGGAAACAACTTGTGTACCATAACCATCACACAGGGGAAACTGACTGCACACAAACTGGATTTACCTATCCCCACCCAAATGACAGACTACATGATAGAGGACAGACAACACAATCTTTGGGTAACACAGGGTGAGAATGGTATCTACCGCCTCTCTGCGGACAATAAAAGCAAGCACTTTCTGAAACAAGAGAAGGGAATGACCATTGTGGACCTCTATGAAGACAACTACGGAGACATCTACCTGGCAACCATAGGCAAAGGATTGCTGAAATATAACCAACCGGCAGAAGAGTTCATTCCTATCCTTTATAAAGGAAAACAAAACCTGCCTATCAAATCCATCTGCCAGATAAGCCAGAACGAGCTTTGTCTGGGCACGGACGGGAAAGGCGCCAAGATTTTCAACATCCCCAAACAGCTCATCACGGATTACCCTTTTGATAATAATTACCTCGACTCCGGTACCTCCAAAGTACACTCCGTCCTGAAAGACAATGCAGGAAACCTATGGATAGCCATTTACCAGAAAGGGGTTATGATGATTCCCGCACAGCCCAACAGTTTCAAGTACATAGGCTACAAATCAATAAACAAGAATATCATCGGCTCCAACTGTATCACCTCACTCTGCCGCGACCACGAAGGCATATTATGGATAGGTACTGACAACGACGGCATATACGGCATCACCACAGAACTGAAGCAAAGAGTCCATTATGCCCCACATGACAGCCCTTTTCGGTTCCTTCCACCGTTTTCGGCCTGTATGAAGACTCTGAACGTAATCTGTGGTTCGGATCCTATACCAACGGACTAGGCAGACTGGATAAGAAAACAGGACAGTGCAGCTATCTGCAGAATCTGACAGACAAGCATGGAAACCGTATCCAACGCGTGTATGATCTGGTTGAAGACCAGGACAAACGACTCTGGATAGCCACCATGGGAGCCGGACTTTTCTATTATGACTTGAAGACAGGACAGTCTGTATATGATCCTAAATTCAATGCTGCCACCGAAAAATATAAATGGATAAGCTGTCTTCTGTATGCCGGTGACAACCACCTTTATGTAGGAACGTATGACGGAATAAGATGTATAGGCCTGAGCACCGACGACTTCAAGACTGAAGAAATCCTGTCCAGACACATCATCCACTCCCTTTATGAACGACCCCCAAGGCAACATCTGGATAGGCAGTTCCGACGGACTGGCGGAATGGAATCCCCAAACCCGGCAACTAAAGACCTACACCACCGCCCACGGACTATCCAGTAACGCCGTATATGCCATCAAAGGAGACGGGCAGGACAACTTATGGATAAGCACCAATGCCGGAATGTCACGTTTTAATCTGAATACCCACACGTTCAGCAATTTCTATGCAGACGATGGCCTGCAAGGAAATGAATTCAGCAAAAACGCCTCTTTTGCCGACCACAACGGCATACTCTGGTTTGGAGGTACAAATGGAATTACCTATTTCAATCCTCAAGAGATTACGAATCCCACAAAAAAATGGAACGTACGCATCATCGACTTCTATCTGCACGACCAGCCCATAAGGAAAGGAATGTTGTCGGGCGGAAAAGAAATCATAAACACCTCCGTCTTTGAGGCCCGGGATTTCCACTTGTCACATAACGACAACGCTTTCAGCATCGAGTTCTCTACCCGCGAACTAAATAATTCCGAACGTATCACGTATCTATATACCATAAACAACACCCCCTGGGTCAAGCTTCCCAAAGGAGTCAACCGAGTGTCATTCAGCGACCTTCCCCCCGGCGATTATCATTTCCGGATCAAAGCCGAAGATTATCTGCTGGAATCCGACACCGATGAAATCACCATTCACATCGCACCGGCATGGTGGGCATCGGGCTGGGCCATGCTGATCTATGCCTTATTGGCAGTAGCAGCCGTCTATGGCATCATCCTGCAAGTGAGACACCGTTACCGCATAAGGCAGGAAATGATGCAACATATCCATGCTGAACAGATAAACGAAGCCAAGCTACAGTTTTTCATCAACATCTCCCACGAGATACGTACTCCGATGTCGCTCATCATCAGTCCTTTGCAAAAACTGATGACAAACGATACAGACCACGAACGGCAAAAGAACTACCGCATCATCTGGCGCAATTCCGAAAGAATCCTTCGGCTTGTAAACCAATTGATGGATATACGCAAGATAGACAAAGGGCAGATGTCACTCGTTTTCCGTGAAACCGAAATGACCGGATTCATTAATGATTTGTGTGAAACCTTTACAGAACAAGCGAACAAAAAACAAATTACTTTGCAGTTCCACCACGAGGGCGCCGACCACTTAAAGTTGTGGGTGGACCCGGTGAACTTCGACAAAATTATCCTGAACATCCTGTCCAATGCCTTCAAATTCACCCCCGAAGGAGGCAGTGTGGACATACGGCTACGCACCGGTAAGGACTCCACCCTGCCGAAACCATTACAACAGTATGCCGAAATCACCGTGACCGACAGCGGAATAGGAATCGCCCCCAAAGAAACAGAACACATATTCGAACGCTTTTACCAGATACGGAATAGCCAAAACAACTCAAACATAGGTACCGGTATCGGGCTGCACCTCACCCGCTCACTGGTGGAACTTCATCACGGAGACATCCGTGTAGAAAATAATCCGGACGGACAACCGGGATGCAGCTTTATCATCCGTATGCCTCTGGGATGCGCCCATCTGCGCAAAGAAGAAATGGAAGCCGACAAAGCTCCTCTCTTCCACACTCCGGCTCCGGTCCTTCCTATTCCTTATGAAACCGAGGAAGAAGAAAACGGAAAAACACGAACCAAAACGAAATACAAAGTACTGGTGGTAGAAGACGATGAAGATATACGCCGCTATATCTGCCGTGAACTGGCAAGCGATTACCATACCCTGGAAAGCTGCAACGGCAAGGAGGCACTGGAAAGCATCTTCAATAAAACCCCGGACCTGGTAATAAGTGATGTCATGATGCCCGAAATGGACGGACTTACCTTATGCCGCAAAATAAAGCAAAATGTGAACCTGAACCACATCCCGGTAATACTGCTCACCGCCAAGACACGGGAGGAAGACAATCTGGAAGGTCTGGAAACAGGAGCCGACGCCTACATGACCAAACCTTTCCATATGGAGATATTGAGGAAAACGGCCGCCAACCTGATCCGCAGTCGTGAACGGCTACGCAATACCTATACCGGACAACAGACCCAAGGAGATAAGGTACAACCAATAGAAGTACAGTCCCCCGATGACAAACTGATGGAACGAATCATGCGGGTCATCAACGAAAACCTGAGCAACCCGAACCTTACCGTGGAGATGATTACCACCGAGGTAGGCATCAGCCGCGTGCACTTGCACCGTAAACTGAAAGAACTGACCAACCAGACCACACGGGATTTTATCCGGAACATCCGACTGAAACAAGCGGCAGAACTGTTGTCGAAGAAACGGTACACCATAGCCGAAGTGGCGGACTTGACCGGATTCACCAATCCCAACAATTTCTCGACCGCTTTCAAGGATCTGTACGGAATGCCTCCCAGCATATACATGGAACAACATTTGAAACAGGATAAGAATAAGGAAGAGAACTGAAAATAATTTCCGGTTCTCTTTTCCACCAAGTACAGACCCAGTTTCCGCCGAATGCAAACTTTGCGGATACAATGGTATGAACAAATACACTTTTCCTACAAAACACTCTTACATATACCTATTTCACGAACCTTTCTTCAGTCCATTCAGCCGGCATAACTCACTATTACACAATGCATAAGGCTGACAGTAGTCCTTTCAGTCTGCTATCAGTCCTTTCAGCCGATGGAAAAATATTTCCCAAGCTCTTTCCTTACTTCAAAACATATCCGACAGGAACAGACAGACCCCATATCCACCAATCGCAAACTACAAGCAGCAACAAGCTGTACAAGTATCCTTTACCAGCCTGATGAATACCCTAATTCCTCTTGATAAATTTATCGTTTCACTAAGGTGATGAAATTGCATCACCTTAGTAAAGAATCCTCATCACTTAAGTGATAAAACTTACCCACCTAAGTGAAACAGTAAATTTATTAGAAGGAAGCCACATACTCATCAAACTGAAAACATATATTCTATGGGAAGATGATAACCTACCCAGCAGTCCATACCATAAAAAGACCGCCGCTTCTTCCATCAGAAACAGAAAGAAACGGCGGGTACTCTTAAAAAACAAAAAATCAATCTCTGTATCCCGGATTCTGATAAGCGTCTTTTTCCTCCTCTGTCATTTCCATGCCATCCAACTGTCCTTGTGGGATAGGACGGAGATAATGGAACGCTTCGATGGTACGGCTGTAAGTCTGCGGATTGTGATCACCCTTGCCTCCACAAATCACGTAACTGTCAGCATATTCGTTCCATTTCTGAGTACGAACCAAGTCGAACCAACGATAACCTTCGCCATAGAACTCGCGGCTGCGTTCATCCAGAATATAGTTGATGTCAATGGTTGCCGGAGTGGCGGCTGTCATTTCAGCACTGAAATCACGATCCACTTCCTTGTACTCGGCATTGCTGTAAGTCCAGCGACCGGCACGGGCACGAAGCACGTTCACCAGGTCACGGGCAGACTTGCCGGCTTGTGTGGCAGCTCCTTCTACGGCAGCTTCGGCAGCAACCAGATAAAGTTCGGAGAACTTGGCGATGTTATACGGACGGGTACTTCCCGCATTGGGCTGTCCTGCTCCGGAGCCGTTGTCTGTACGATACGGGCCGAGTTTCCAAAGACCGGGATATACATAGCGGCCTACCGCATCCAGTCCCAATACCCAGTCGGCACGACCGGGCAACGTACCTGCTCCCAGATTGCTTTTAGAACCTTCTCCTGCATAGTCTATCTTATCCATATCCTGGAATACGAAAGAGAATATAGGTTCACGTTCTTTCACTTTCATTCCGTTGGCATTGGTCACCGATTCCCAGTTCTGTCCGGCTGTAGACCAGTTGCCGCGATAAACAGTAGTAAAAGTACCGTCGTAACGGGAGTCGTTCACCTTGTCGGCAAACGTCTTGGTAAACACACCCAACGGAGGAGCCATACGGGTCCAAGGGCGGCCATAACATTGCTCGGCAATACGGTTGATGACAGCCTGATTATCAGCCGAACGCGCGTCGGTATAGTTCCAGTTCATCATCCATCCGGCAAAGTTATCGGGAGCACCACCGCCACCGTAGCTCAGGCTGCCACCATTATAATACTCGTCTTCCTGCGTATGGTCTGCATAGAGCAGGATTTCCATGTTACGGTCATTGGGCCCGGCATTCACCATCCAGAAGCTTTCCTGCAAACCGAAAGGACCGGGGGTCTCGATAGCAGTAACCGCCACATCGTATGCCTGCTGGAAGTACCATGCCGCATCGTGTCCGTCGGGGTCCGTACGCTGGCACTCGGGATAAGTAGGAATGTTATTCGGATTCTTCAGCCACCAGGCATAAGTCAGATAAGCCTTTGCCAAGTACAGGCGGGCAACGGTCTTGGTCACTCCACCCGTCACACGAGGATTAGCGGGCAAGTTCTCGATAGCGGTCAGCAAGTCGGGGAAGATGGCCTTGGTGTACACTTCGGGCACGGTATTGCGCACGGAGGTACGTGAAGGAGTGATATTGAACTTCAGTTTGCCGGAACCTAGGTCCAGAGGCACTCCGCCGAAGGTCTGCACCAACAGGAAATAATCGAACGCACGGAAGAAGCGGGCTTCGGAAACCAATGATTCATTGACTCCTACTTCGGCACCGTTCTCTATCACTCCGTTAGCGGTGTTGATGTTCGAGAAAGCGGTTCCCCACAAGGCGTCGGAACGGCAAGTCGTGGCAGTCAGGTTGCCTACTCCGGACAGGTCGGCATCCTTGAAGTTACCATCGGCACTCCATCCCCAGGTTGCCTCATCGGTTCCCGTCAGACAGGAATTATAATAATAAGCTTGTCCGTAAATATAGCGCAAGTGTGCATACATGGAGGTCACACCGCCTTCCACCCCCTTTTCTGTCTTAAAGAAAGTAGGATCATAACTGCTGCGCGGCTGCTCGTCCAGAATGTCTGAACAGGATGCTGTCAGGAACAAAGCCAGTGCGGCTGTTCCCAAAACTCTTATTTTTGAAAATATAGGTTTCATAGTCATGCTTTCATTTAGAATGTTAAGTTAATACCGAATAAATAGTTACGGGTGGACGGTGAGTTAGTACCTACTGTCAGGAATCGTTTCTGAATACCTTCTGTCACAGCTACATTCTCGTTACCGTAAGAGTTGGTTTCGGGATCCAGTCCGGTTTCTTTATGGAAAGGAGAACAGATGATGAACGGATTCTGTACGGACAGGTAAGCACGCAGGCTCTGTACGCCCATGCGGGTCAGCCAAGCCTGCTTCTCGAAGTTGTAGCCCAATGTGATGTTGCGCACTTTCCAGTAAGAAGAGTCAAAATAACCCAATGTGCTTCCGTATTTCGGATTGTCACCACTCTGGATACCACCCGGTTTCGGGTACTTGGCACCCTTGTTCTCCGGTGTCCAGTAGTCTACATCCACTTGTCCGCGACGACCGGTCAGCATATTCAGGTAACCGTTGCTGTGGTGCAGCGTACTGATCAGCTTGCCTCCGCAACGGAAGGCGGTGATAACGTTCAAGTCGAAGCCTTTATAGGCCACGCGAGTGCTGAAACCTCCTTGGAATTTAGGTTCCAAGCTGATAATCTGACGGTCTTCGGGACCAATGGCGCGAGTCGGCTTGCCGCTGGCATCACGATCACCGGTATATTTCACTTTGATCATACCTTCATTGCCACCCGGCTCCAGAATGTCCAAGTATTGGAAATCGGGATCATCACTGTTCCATAAGCCTACTTTTTCATAGTCGTAGATACAGTCGATGGGATGTCCTACAAACCAGTTGTTCGCTTTATCATCTTTGGAGCCCGAAGCCAATTCGGTCAGTTTGTTACGGTTGGCAGACAGGTTGAGGCTTGCCTCCCATGTCCATCCGTTATGGTTGTCCAGAATCGTTCCGTTCAAGGTAAATTCAAAACCTTTGTTTTCCGTCTTTCCCACATTAGCCATATAGCTGCTTACTCCCGAAGTGGAAGGAAGGCTTACGCTTTGCAGTAAGTCGGTGGTTTTCTGAATGTAATACTCAAATGTACCGGACAGGCGTCCTCTCAGCAAGGTGAAGTCCAGACCGAAGTTCCATGTAGAAGAATATTCCCACCCCAATTCGGCATTAGGCAGTTCGGATACATAGTAACCGGTGACATAGCCGGTAGGACCGAAGTTATAAGGACGGGTTGCCAAGCGTCCCCAGGTCTTGTAAGGATCAACAGCCTGGTTGGAGGTCTGTCCGTAACCTACACGCAGTTTCAGGATATCTATCCAGTCCACCTCGTCCATAAACTCTTCCTGACGAATGTTCCATCCTGCCGATACGGCGGGATAAGTGTGCCATTGGTGTCCCTTTGCCAAACGTGAAGAAGCGTCGGCACGTACAGTCGCCATCAACATATAGCGATTGTCGTAAGTGTACATCACACGGCCCATCCAAGACATCAGACCGCTCTTCTGATAGTTCCAGTTGTCGGGGTTCACCGTAATGGTGCCTTCCGCACGCCCGATGTTGTAGAATTGGAAATATTCGGCAGGAATATCCCGTCCGGCAACGTCCGAACGTGTATAGACAGTCTGTTCGGCAGAGTACATACCGACAACGTTCAGCTGGTGTTTTCCGAAAGTACGGTCGTAAGTCAGCAGGTTCTCCACAGTCCAGTTGGTTGTTTCCGAGTGGTTCAGCGAAGCGGTAGACGGAGTGTCGGCCGTAGTGCTGTTGATGCCTTCGCCGGTGAACGATCCACCTTTAGTAGAACGATAGTTCAAACCCAGGTTGACACGGTATTTCAAACCTTCCACCCACGGGCATTTCACTTCGGCAAACAGGTTGTTGTACGTACCGAAGCCTTCGGTCTTGCTCAGCCAACTGTCTTCCAATTCTTCCACAACGCCTCTGGTCAATACAAATGACTCATCCTGACTGTTGTATTTCACGGTACGTTTCAATGTGCCGTCCGCATTATAGGGGTTAGCGATAGGAGACATGGCAAGCACACCATACAGTCCGATATTGGAACCTTTGGTGACGTTATAGTTGGTATTGTTCACCAGTCCGAAGCGGAAATATTTTCCCACACCCTGATCGAAAGAACCACGCAGAGAGTAACGGGTATAGTTCTGAGTAGGAATGACACCCTGATCCTTATAGTAAGCCGCGCCAAAGCTGTAGCCTCCACCGTTGGTACCACCGGACACGCTGACATCGTGGCTGTTTACATAACCGTCTCGGAACATCAAGTCCTGCCAGTCAGTATCCACATCGTCCGACTCGTCCACCGAATTCTCGAACTTGCCTGCCAGTTTACGCATTTCGGCAAACTTGCTGCCGTTCATCATGGGATATTTGGAGAATACTTTCTTCATACCTGCATACCCATTGTAAGTAAACCGGGCGGGACTACCCTGTGCACCTTTGTGTGTAGTAATCAGGATAACACCATTGGCACCGCGCGAACCGTAGATAGCAGTAGAGGATGCATCCTTCAAGATATCCATGCTCTTGATATCTCCGGGATTGATATCGGACAAATTACCCATAAAGGGGATTCCGTCTAATACTACCAACGGGTCGTTACTGGCGTTCAACGAACGGGTACCACGAATACGAATCTGCATGGAAGCGCCCGGTGCGGAAGAAGTCTGAGCCATATCCACACCTGCCACGCGGTTCTGCAAAGCGTATGTAATATTGGTGGCAGGCATCTCACGCAGCTTCTCTCCGCCTACCGATGCAATAGATCCGGTCACGTCACTCTTGCGGGCGCTACCGTAACCAATCACCACCACTTCTTCCAAAGCTTTGGAATCTTCCTTCAATGTAATCTTTAAAGAACTCTTTCCCGCTACCGGGATTTCCTCGTTCTTGTAACCGACAAAACTCACCACCAACACGGCGTTTTTCGATACATTCAATGCAAAGTTACCATCAAAATCGGTAATCGTACCGTTGGTAGTGCCTTTTTCCAAGACACTGGCTCCGATGATGGCTTCACCACTTGTGTCCTTTACTACACCTTTTACCATCACGCTCTGTGCAAATGCCCACAGAGGAATGAGACAGGACAGAAGCATCAGCCCCACCGGCCTAAAATTCATAGCATTTTTCATTAATACATTAATTTAAGTTATACAAAAAATCAAATAGTCATTTATTTTAAGGTGGCATACATGCCTATCGTTGTTCCGGTAAAGCCTCCGGCAGTGGCCGTTGACAGATACCCGGCGTCCACGTTCCTGCACAACACGTTCCACACAGCTTCCTGGCGAGCATAGTAGAAATCATAATGTGTTCCACGCGAAACCACCTTCAGGTCGGTAAGCACTCCTCCGTCGTCCAAGCGAACGGAAGCCAGCATCTTACTTTCCCCATCGCCTATCTGCCTGAGGGAAATACATTCACCTTGGTCATCCCTGCCTACAGCCAGGAAATATTGATGCTTTTCGTCCTTGAACAACAATATGCCCGCTTGCTCCGCCTTGCTCTGCGGACAGAACAACATACGCGTGCTGCATTCGAACTTATGATGCTGCAACCGGCGGCATATAAAAGCCGGCACCTTCTTTTCGGAAGCACTGACTGAATCACATTTCAAAGTGAGATAACCCGGAGTCTGGGAAAGCGAGTAAAGTCCGGTAGCAGGAGCACGCAAAGTCATCCATTCCATACCCAATGTTTGTCCGTCGAAACCGTCATTCATTTCAAAGTTTCCGAAGGTGGCAGATTCGTCACGCTTCACTCCTTCGCGGCGGACAATGACTGGCACTAGATCATCCCCCTGCGTCATATAGGGGAAACCATCCTCACTCCACTTGACGGGCATCATAAAAGTCTCACGTCCTAAATTCTCGAACGTGTTGTTTATGGGACGGCAAGCCAGAAAGACTGCCCACCAATCCCCTTCCCGGGTTTGAACCAAGTCGGCATGTCCGGCGCACGTCACCGGATTGGGACGCTCCGCATCCAGCTGACGCTGGGTCAGAATAGGGTTATTCTTCCACGGTATGAATTTGCCCGTCGGAGAATCACCACGGAAAATTACTTCCGAATGCCATCCGGCTGTTCCACCCTCGGCAGACATCAGGAAGTAGTTCCCGTTTATTTTATAAAGGTGCGGACCTTCAATCCAGATGGGCTTGTCCTCCGGACGAGCTCCCTTGTTCACCAGAATCTTGCGCGGTCCCACCGTCTTGTCCGCATTCACATCAAATTCCTGCACACGGATGGTACGATGTCCACTGTATTCGGGCTTGTTGTCCGGCGCGTCATCATTATTGACAAGGTAGGCCTTCCCATCTTCATCGAAAAAGAAAGAGGGATCAATGCCTGTCACTTCGGGCAACATAATAGGATCAGACCATTCGCCAAAAAGGATCTTGTGTCTTCACAAAGAAGTTTCCGGCCCCTACATTGGTAGTAACCATATAATAAGTCTTGTTATGCGGGTTGTAGGATATGGCCGGAGCAAAAATTCCTCCGCTTACGTGTTGCCCCTCCATGTTGACTAATTGAGAAGGACGATTCAAGATATGTCCTACCTGCTTCCAGTTCACCAAGTCTTTGCTGTGGAAAAGAGGCACACCCGGATAATAAGTAAAGGTGGAAACAGCCAGAAAATAATCGCCTTCGCCATTGGTGCAAATGCTGGGATCGGAATACCATCCCGGCAGAATGGGATTATAAAAATAATCATCTCCCGGAAGCGGATTGGAAATATAGACATCATCCTCACCTTTATAATTAAAGTAATCGAAAAGAGCGACAGACTTTCCTACAACTGGCAAATCATTTCCTTTCTTGATCGAACTACATGAGGTAAAGGAGGAGCCCAACACCCCTAAAGCGATCAGCACGCCCGACCATCTTTTCAGCTTTTGTTTTTGTTTCATTGTCTTTCTAGTATTATAATTGACCAATTCCTTTACGGATTTCAGACGCAAATATAGAAAGTGTCGCCGAATATAAATTCTCTGCATGATACACGCATCTTTCGTAGAGTTACATCTTGCTTCAAACGTGTTACATGAATCTTTATTTGCGTTACAATACATACATAACATACTATATTACAACAAATTATAATTACGCCACCAGATACTGTAATTGAAGAACACGGATATAAAAAGACCGTTTGTAAGTCCCGGACGACGAACGGAATCTCTGCAAACGGTCTGTTTGGACAATACCCGGCAAAGCAACCGGTCCAATCTGTCCGGATGATGTATCACTGATTTATTTTTAGACAGATTCTATGGTCTTTATTTTCCCTTCCGCATCGTACTCCAATTCGCACACCTTCAGGCTGCGCAACCAAGTGGTTCCCCCCGAAGGGACACAATCGTGGTGAAACAGATACCATTTTCCTTTGTATTCTACAATGGCATGATGAGTAGTCCAACCTACCACAGGCTGCAAAATAACCCCTTGATAAGTGAAACGGACCATACGGATTATCTCCTGTGGCATAGCAAAGCAGATGAGTGTCTCCCGTAGAATAAGAAAAATAGTATTTCCCGTTATACTTGTGCATCCATGAAGCCTCGAAAAAGCGGCGCGCATTGTCACCGGCAGTCAACGGATATCCGTGTTCATCCAGAATAACCAAAGGCCGCGGCTCTTCGGCAAACTGAAGCATATCGTCCGAAAGTTTCACCACACGTGAAGGCAAAGCCGGTTCACCATCAGCCGGAAAAGCCGCACACTCCAATGCCTTGTTGTTGCGATAACGCTGAAGCTGCCCGCCCCATAAACCGCCGAAATACATATAATAGTTCCCATTACCATCATCAAATACCGCCGGATCTATACTGTAGCTTCCACGCATGGGATCGGGCTGGGGAATGAACGGCCCTTCGGGACAATCGCTCACCGCCACGCCGATACGGAAGATGTCGTTCCGGTCTTTCAATGGAAAATACATATAATAGTTCCCGTTTTTACGAGCCACATCACAATCCCACAACTGACGCCCGGCCCAAGGGATATCCGAAACTTTCAGTACGACTCCGTGATCGGTCACTGTTCCGTTCATCACATCTTCTGTAGAAAAGACATGATAGTCACACATGTCAAAATGATCACCATTGTCATTCTCCTCCACTCCGCTCTCGCGGTCATGAGAAGGATAAATGTAAAGCTTTCCGTCAAAAACATGTACGGCAGGATCTGCCATATAGTCTCCAGGCACCAAGTATCTGAATTTCTTTTCCATATCGTTACGTTATTAAATGTTCTGTTTTCCAATCAGTTCTTCCACAAAAGGTTTCGGCCGGCAATCACGGTCGAACAATAAAGGATAATCCACACGTCCGGGCACAGGGAAATTATTCTTCCATGAGTCACCGTCCGTCACCCCCCACGCCGTCACACGGGTAATGATATTCGAATGTTTCAGGAAAAGACCGAAAAATTCCTTCATCCGGTTATTCCATGCCACAGACACAGAGTCGGGCAAACCGTCGGGATAGGGATTCAGGGATTGTTTATAAGACACCGTGTCCGAAATATTGGCTCCCATCCGTGTCGTGGGCAATGCACTCATATCCCATTCGGTTACCATCACCTTTACTCCGGCAGCTGCAAATGCCAGTATACTGGCTTCAAATTCGGACACTGACGGATAATCCATTCCCATGTGTCCCTGCATACCTACCGCGTCGATGCGCAGTCCACGATCTTTCAGCATCTTTACCAATTCGACTACTTTGTCACGCTTAGCCTTCCCGTCCATGCCATAATCATTATAGTAAAGTTCGGCTTCCGGATCTGCCTCATGAGCATACTGAAAAATAAGCGGGATGTACTCTTCGCCTAATATCTCGTAAAAAGGAGATTTACGCCAGGAGCCGTCCGATTCAATGGCTTCATTCAACACATCCCAGCCCTTTATACGCCCTTTATAGTGCGTCACAATAGTCTGGATATGTTTTTTTATACGCTCCTTCAAGATGTCGGCACTTACTGTTTTTCCTTGTTTGTCCACACAGAACCAAGGTGCCAGCTGTGAATGCCAGATAAGGCAATGCCCGATAACAGCCATATCGTTCTCCTCGCCAAAACGAACCAACCGGTCCGCTTCCGTAAAATCAAAATGGTCTTCCTCCGGATGAATCACTTCGCATTTCATGCAATTCTCGGCCACAATGGAATTAAAATGACGTTTTACCACTTTCGAGGCGCAAGTATCCTGACCTGCTGCCTGACGTACATTCAACGCTACCCCCATCAGAAACTTGCCCGAAGCTGCTTCCTTCAGCGAAGGATCCGGCTGCATACCGGCCTTCCGGTCATTGCCGCAAGCGGCCATTAATCCGGCAATGGCAGCCAATAATGTTACATATCTTATTTTCATATTACAAAGTTTTTAAGGTAAATAACTTGTTCTTTTTCATTAATAACCGGCCTTACTGCGACGGTCAGCAAGTTCCGCCTGCATCTGTTCGTTGTATTTTTTTGTAATAGGATAGAAGCATAAGGCAGCTACTCCCATTCCAAATATCATAGCCGGAATCAGACTGGAGGAAAGTACAATCCCCCTTATAGCCGTACCGCTTTGCTCTGCCCCGATACCGGACACATACCCAAATCCTGAAAGCAGAAACCCCAGGATGGCCCCACCGATACCCAGCCCGGCCTTCAAGGCAAAAACTACACCAGCAAACACAAAGCCTGTGGCGCGACGGTAATTTTTATATTCTGAATAGTCGGCTACATCCGCAATCATCGCCCACAACAAAGGTACAGTCGGCGCGTATGCCAAACTCTCAGGAAATTCAGTACAAACATCGTTTCCACATCCGCTTTCCCGGGAAATAGAACAAAGCTGTAAAAATGGCCGTAAGTGAGAGGCAAACGATAAAAACGCGTTTCTTACCATAACGGTTTGCCAAAAAGCCGGACAAGAGAATCACCCCAAAGAACTGGACAAGTGCTCCCAACATATTAAACACTCCAAATCCTACCTCGTATGCCTTATCGGAAGAATTGACTACCAGCCCGAAAAGCATTCAACACAGCATACCCCGCGCTGCCATCCG
>ENA-OQJE01000129-OQJE01000129.1-human-gut-metagenome-genome-assembly--contig:-NODE-129-length-16569-cov-3.241881_pt1 | contig 16569 bp, 7 predicted proteins | sample MGYA00242594_ERZ504760 | MGnify/ENA primary metagenome ERZ504760 (study PRJEB26092, sample SAMD00036358) | human gut metagenome | host: Homo sapiens | study: EMG produced TPA metagenomics assembly of...
AAAAACACTGACTGTTCTTTCATGGAATGTATGGCATGGCGGTCATTCAAAAACTTACCCCGAAAAGGGATGTAAGGGAACTATCGATATTCTGAAAAAAAGTGAGGCTGATGTGATCTTGATGGTTGAAACTTATGGAGCCGCTCCGATGGTAGCCGATTCATTGGGATATTCATACAATCTCATTTCTGATAATCTTTGTATTTATAGCCGCTATCCCATTATCCGGAAATATGCTTTTGCCGACAGCATAAGTACCTTTAATTTCGGCGGAGTGATGATAGATGTGAATGGGAAACCTGTCCGGGTGTTTGATACTTGGTTGCATTACCTCCCTGATATGCGTTTGGCACCAACAGATAAATCTGAGGAGGAAATATTGGCTTGGGAGATGGAGGGGACACGTGATGAGGAAATACATAGGATTTTGACTGTTATTCGGCCTTTACTGGCAGAAACAGACAGTATCCCAATTATAATGGGAGGTGATTTTAATGTGCACTCTCATCTGGATTGGACGGAAGCGACCCGTAACCTGTACCATCATGGGGGTGCTGTGGTGAATTGGCCCGTTTCCATTGCTATGGAAGAGGCAGGATTTAAAGATAGCTTCCGCGAGATGAATTCCGATCCGGTGGCCAGTCCGGGAGTAACGTGGCTGGCAGATGCGGATTCGTTGGAAACCGAATGTCGTATGGACCGCATTGATTTCATTTATTATCAGGGGAAAACCATTCAAGCGATAGCGTCTGAGTGCTATGACAATAGCTTGGGTAAAACTTTTACTTTCAAAGGAGAAGACTTTTTCTATCCTTCAGATCATGGTTTTGTCCTCTCGAAATTCGAACTTAAATAAGAATTGATTAAAATAAATATTCATGAAAAAGACTTTTTTATTATCATGCCTGATGCTGGCGGCAATGCCCGTTATGGCTGCTTACACAGGTCGTGTATATGTAGATAAAAACAAGAATGGCGTGTTTGACCCAGGTGAAAAAACATGGGCGGGCATCAAGGTTTCCGATGGCTTGAATGTGGTGGAAACGGCTGCCGACGGTAGTTTTACTTTACCCGGTCATGAACGTGAGCGTTTTATTTTCATTACTACTCCTTCGGGATATAAAACATTTAATCGTCATTATCATAAAATAGAAGAGAAACAGTCCGGTTATGATTTCGGCTTGATGCCTTATAGTGGACGGATTCGCAAGGATGGCTCTCACAAGTACATTCATATTGCTGATACTGAAATATTTAATACGGAAAACCATGAAGACTGGGTGAATAATGTGCGTGACTATGCCAGGAATGAACAGGCGGCTTTTATCATTCATACCGGGGATATCTGCTATGAAAAAGGCTTGAAGGCTCATATCAAACTGATGAATACGGAAAATATGGACTGTCCTGTCTTCTATTGCATCGGAAATCATGATTTGGTAAAGGGGAAGTATGGCGAAGAACTCTTTGAAAGCATTTACGGACCGGTATATTATTCTTTTGATGCAGGGAATGTGCACTATATTGTCACTCCGATGCCTGGAGGAGATCATGCTCCCGGTTATACCGCCGATGATGTCTGCCGTTGGTTGAAAAATGATTTGGCGCATATCCGCCCCGGAACTCCCGTTGTTGTTTTCAATCATGATTTACTGACCTACGAGGATGCTTTTATTTTTAAAAGCAAGAATGCGGGAAGCATTAATTTGAATGAACATAACCTGAAAGCGTGGGTATATGGTCATTGGCATATTAACTATATGAAAAAACAGGGAGATGTTTACAGTGTTTGTACTTCCTCATTGGATAAAGGAGGAATAGATCATTCCACTACCGCTTTTCGTGTGATGCACGTAGATAGTAAGGGAGATTTCACTTCCGAGCTCCGTTATACCTATTTGGACAAGAATATCTGTATCGCTTCGCCTGCCGGAGTGATGGCTTCGGGTGTTCTTCCGGTAGCTGTCAATGTGTATTCTTCCGTGTCACCGGTGAAAGAAGTGCTCTATACTTGTTTGGCCGACGGAAAACCTGTGCTGAAAAACAAGAGATTGCTGCAAAGCACTGACTGGTCATGGAACGGGCAGCTTCCTTTGTCTGATAAACACGTGGGCAAAGAACTTACTTTGCAGGTAACAGCTCGTTTTAATAACGGAGAGATAGCTAAAGCAGAAAGCAATTTTGTCTGCCGGACTGAAAAGGTGGCTCCTTTGTTTTCTGCTGATTGGGATAATCTGTTAGGCAATGCGAAACATTCCGCCCCCGCTTCCGGTCCATTGAATCTGCCTTTGCAACTGGCATGGACCCACAATGTCGGAGCTAATCTTTACATGACTTCCCCACTGATACACAAGGGAAAAATAATTGTAGCCTCTGTGGATGAAGATTTAAAAGGTGCGGGGCATGTATATGCTTTGAACGGGAAGGATGGTTCAACTCTTTGGAGTTACCCTGTTCGTAATTCCATTAAAAATTCCATTGCCATTGATGGTGATATCGTGTTTGCCCAAGATGCTCAAGGTTTTTTGTATGCCATTGATACCGAAACCGGCAAGTTATGTTGGGAAAAGCAATTGCCTGTAAATGGTTTACCAGCCCTCATCGACGGACTGGTGGCCGATGAAGGAATGGTTTATGCAGGAACAGGAAAGGGACTTTGTGCTTTTGAAGCCCGGACGGGCAAACAACTCTGGAGAAATGAAGGTTGGGGACAAGGAGAAGGGACTACGAGTACGCTGACTTTGGGGAATGGTTTGCTGATTGGTTCCGCACAGTGGAATGCACTTTATGGCAATGATGCCCAAACAGGTGAGAAACTTTGGGCGGCCAGTGACAACGGGTTGCGTAATCGGGGGGCATCTCCTGCCATGCATGGTGCTTTGTTGTATCTTATTTCGGATAAATCTTTCTTTATATTAGAGGCGGCTACCGGAAAAGTGATAGTTCGTAAGCCTTTGCCTTATAATGTGGATGTAACTTCTACTCCGTTGCTCACCGACAAAGAGATTATCTTTGGCTCTGCACAGAAAGGGCTGATAGCCTTGGACAGTGAAACATTGGAAGAAAAATGGACTTGTCCGGTGGGGGATGCTTTGGTTTATACCTGTCCCTATAGTCGTCAATCTTCCGCTACCATTGAAACCAGTGCGGTATGGGCGGGAGATATCGTTTATGTAGCTGCTTCGGACGGTACAGTGTATGGAATTAATAAAGAGAATGGAAAAGTGGTATGGAAACACGCTACTGGGGCTCCTGTTTTCGGGTCGGTAGCCTTATCGGGCAATGCGTTGGTGGTTTCGGACTTTGGTGGAAATGTTTATTTGTTCTGTAAGTAGAGTTACATTGATTACGATATAAATATGGATGGTTATTGTGAAATATCTTCCTTTTGGGGCAGCCGTCCGATTAGTTAAGCAGGAACTATCTAGTTAAATAACCATAAAGTCTGCCCGGAAATACTTCCGGGCAGAATCATTACTGTACCTTTGTTCCCATAAAATATATACAGGCCGTGAGGCCTAATTTAATTATTTCACATGACATTTAAAGAATTAGATCTTATAGAGCCTATTTTGAAGGCTTTACAACAAACCGGCTATACAACGCCGACCCCCATTCAGGAACAAGCAATTCCTGTATTATTAAAAGGTAAAGATTTGCTGGGATGCGCCCAGACAGGAACAGGAAAAACAGCAGCGTTTGCTATCCCCCTCATACAACGGCTTTATCAATCAGACCATAAAAAAGGTATCAAAGCATTGATACTCACCCCGACGCGTGAGCTTGCTATACAGATAGGCGAGAACTTTGATCAATATGCTAAATATACCGGAGTGAAACATGCCGTTATTTTCGGCGGAGTGCCCCAAAAGGCGCAAGTTGATGCTTTGAAACGAGGCGTGCAGGTATTGATTGCCACTCCCGGACGTTTGCTTGACTTGCAGTCGCAAGGTTGTATTTCATTGAAGGGATTGGAGTATTTTGTATTGGATGAGGCAGACCGTATGCTCGATATGGGCTTCATACACGATATCAAAAAAGTATTGAAACTGATTCCTGCCCGGCGACAGACTTTGTTTTTCTCGGCTACCATGCCTTCTGAAATAGAGAAGCTGGCAGATTCCATGCTGACTAATCCGAAGAAGGTAGAGGTGACTCCTGTTTCGTCTACTGTTGATACTATCCAGCAAAGTGTTTATTTCGTAGAGAAGAAAGAGAAGAAGGACTTGCTGCTGCATTTGTTGAAGAATCCGGAGATAGAATCTGTATTGATTTTCACCCGTACCAAGCATGGGGCGGATAAATTTGGCGAAGATATTGAATAAGAGTGAGATCGGGGCGGAAGCTATTCATGGAAACAAATCGCAGAACGCACGCCAAAGGGCGTTGACGAACTTCAAGGATCACACCACAAGAGTGTTGATAGCCACAGATATTGCAGCCAGAGGTATTGATGTGAACCAGCTTTCTCACGTTATCAACTATGAGTTGCCCAATATATCGGAAACTTATGTGCACCGCATCGGCCGTACCGGGCGTGCCGGACATGACGGAATAGCCATCTCTTTTTGTGAATCGGAAGAATTACCTTATTTAAAAGATATCCAAAAACTGATAGGACTACAGATTCCGGTTGTGAAAGACCATCCTTGGGTGACTGTGGAAGGAGTGAAAGCGCAGGCTGGTAAGACGGAAGAACTGAAGGAAAAAGCAAAAGCCAATAAGGCATACCGGGGCAGTAAGAGCAATGGTGATTATTGGCGTAGGAAGAAACAGGTTCAAAGCAGGCAAGGGCAAGGCAGGCAGAGTTCGGATAGAAAGGCTTCCGGCAGGCAAGGATAAAGAATGACTTGCCTGGGCTGTATTACAAAATAGCATGGACTTAAATGGATGTTTTTATACATTTCCATGAGTCCATGTTTTTTTTCGTTTTTATATGCTCCGGTTTAAGTTGCGATTTTTATTGTGTGGTTTTAATTATGTTCTTCTTATTTTTTGTTATTTCTTGCTCTTAAGAATAAACTTAATTTCAGTGATTTACGGGTTTATAGCAGCGAAGACTTCCATTTAGGTAAAAATAAAAGCTTTATATGTCCATAAAAATGAAGTATCTACCCTTTTTCTATAATCATTGGATTTATAAAATGTAATATCTTGATAATTAGAGATTATTGAGATATATGCAAAGTTCCATTAGAACTTCGTCATTCACTATTACTTATTGAAAATAAGTGCTTGAGGTCTAGTATAAAGACTATTACTACCAATTTAGAGTGTATTTTTGAAAATCATATATATAAAATATTTTCCATATACCCAGCATCTTATAACAGGTAATTTTATATATTTCATTAAGATTATAATAAAAATAAGTATTTCAATTGTCGTCTACAACATTTTTTATATATTTGCAGCGTTAATCTAAATTTTATTGAAAAGCATAAGTTCTAATGGTACTTGGTACTTTAAGAGTTTTTGCTTTTCTAAAACTTTTAAAAATCACTATATGATTAAGTATCTAAAGTCCGTGGGTGTTTTACTGTTCTTGTCAACAGTCTGTAATGGAACGGTTTACGCCAATCAAGAAGGAAGAAAAACAGACGTGAGAGTGACTCAGCAAAATGGTACTTGTACCGGAGTTGTAAAAGATGCTACAGGCGAAACGATTATCGGTGCATCTGTGGTAGTAAAAGGTTCCACGAATGGAACCATTACAGGGATTGATGGAGATTTCTCCCTGTCTAATGTGCCCAAAGGAAGCACGATTGTCATTTCATTCGTAGGGTATCAGACGCAGGAAATAAAGTGGACGGGAGTGCCATTGAATGTTATTTTGAGTGATGATACAAAAGTCTTGGATGAAGTGGTGGTAGTGGGATATGGAACGCAGAAAAAAGTGAATGTGACGGGTGCGGTAAGTATGGTCGGTTCGGATGTGATAGAGTCACGCCCTGTTGCCAACGTAAGTCAGGCATTACAAGGGGCGGTTCCCGGTTTGAATCTTTCTACCAGTTCAAGTGGGGGTGACCTTAATACCAGCATGAATATCAATATTCGTGGTACAGGTTCTATCGGCGACGGTTCTGTAGATAGTCCTTTGATTTTAATTGATGGTATAGAGGGAGATTTGAATTCTTTGAATCCTAATGATGTAGAAAGTGTGTCTGTTCTGAAAGATGCCGCTTCGGCTTCTATCTATGGTTCGCGTGCTGCATTTGGTGTAATCTTGGTTACGACTAAGAGTGGGAAGGCCGGTAAGGTGAAGGTTAATTACTCCGGCGATATTCGTTTCAGTACCGCGACACAGGTGCCCAAGATGGCTAATTCATTGCAATTTGCCACTTATTTCAATACTGCGAATATTAACGCTGGCGGTTCAAATATATTCAGCGATGAAACGATGGCGAATATCAAGAAGTATATGAATGGCGAATTCACAGACCCTAGCCAGCCGGAATATTGGGGAACAACAGCCAATGTGGAGAATGGGAAGTGGAACAACTATGGCTCGGCTTTTGCCAATACGGATTGGTTTGAGGAATTCTATAAAAAGAATGTGCCTTCTACACAGCATAATCTGAGTCTGAGTGGGGGAACTGAGAAGTTTAATTGGTCGGTCAGTGGAAGTTTCTTGCTACAGAATGGTCTGATTTCTCATGGGCACGACGAACTGGACCGTTATACGTTGAATAGTAAAATCGGAGCCGAACTGGCTTCATGGGCACGCCTGGATTACTCAACAAAATGGACACGCAAGGATTATGAGAAGCCTCAATATCTGACAGGGTTGTTCTTCCATAACATTGCACGCCGCTGGCCTTCTTGTCCGGTAGTCGATCCGAATGGAAACTGGATGGCAGAAATGGAGATTTATGAATTGGAAGACGGGGGGATATATAAGGAGAACAACGATGAGTTCACCCAACAGTTAAAGTTTACCTTCACGCCGTTGAAAGGATGGAACATCTATGCTGAAGGTGCTCTGCGTCTTACCAATAATAAGACTACTCAAAACAAAATTCCTATTTATAATTATAATGTAGCCAATGAGCCGATGTTACGTGATTCTGGATACGGAACAGTGACTTATGTGTATGATAACCGCTACAAGCAAAACTATTATGCTGTAAATGTTTATACCGATTATTCTCACAGCTTTGGAAAACATAATGGAAAAGTTTTGTTGGGCTTGAACTATGAACGTTATAATCAAGACAATATGTGGGCAAGCGGTACAGACTTAACAACTGAAGATAAACCTTTCTTGAGCCAGACACAAAGTAACAAGAAGAATGGTGACGGTTATTGGAATCGGGCTACAGCAGGTTATTTCGGACGTTTCAATTATGATTATGACGGTAAGTATCTGGCGGAGTTTAATATTCGTTATGACGGTTCTTCACGTTTTCTAGCCGATAAGCGGTGGGCATGGTTCCCGTCGGTATCTTTGGGATGGAATATTGCCCGTGAGGAGTTCTTTGAGAAATTGAGTGAAACAGTTAATACGCTGAAACTTCGTGGTTCTTGGGGACAATTAGGTAACACTAGTTCCAATTATAACAGTTTCTGGGATTGGTATCCGTTCTATCAGCAGCAGGCCATCAGTTCTGCATCCAGCAACTGGCTGATTAATGGCGAAAAACAAAATACATCTTCCCTTCCCAGCATCGTTAATGCTACCATGACTTGGGAAACGGTGGAAACATGGGATTTCGGTTTTGATTTCGGCGCTTTTAATAATCGCCTGACCGGTACTTTTGATTGGTATAGTCGTACTACAAAAGACATGATTGGTCCGGCACCTATCTTGGGTTCTGTATTGGGTACTAATGCTCCCAAAACCAACAACTGTGATATGCGTACTTCGGGGTGGGAATTGGAAATCGGATGGCGTGATCAGATTAATGATTTCAAATATGGTGTTCGGTTCAATCTCTCGGATAATCGATCTAAAATTCTGACCTATCCATACGATGGGGAGTTTAGCAATCAAAGTATCGGAGGGTATTATAATGGCAAGTATTTAAATGAAATTTGGGGGTATGAAAGTGTCGGTCTGGCTTCTTCAAAAGTAGAAATGGACAATTGGCTGACAACCAATAAGCCCAACTGGGGAAGCAACTGGGGTGCAGGTGATGTGATGTATAAGGATTTGAATGGAGATGGCATTGTCAGTTCCGGTGCAAATACTTTGGACGATCACGGTGATTTGAAACGTATTGGTAATGCGACTCCTCGTTATCGTATCGGTTTGAACTTAGATGCGGCATACAAGGGATTTGATTTTTCTATTTTCTTTCAAGGAGTGTTGAAACGCGATTGGTTCTTCGGTGCCGGTGATGCATACTTTTGGGGAGCGCAAGGAAATATGTGGCAAAGCGCCTGCTTTGAAGATCATTTGGACTATTGGACGGAAAACAATACTGGTGCATATTATCCGAAACCTTATTTTGGCGGTATTCAGAAAAATCAGCAGACACAGACGCGTTATTTGCAAAGTGCCGCCTATCTCCGTTGCAAGAATATCCAGTTGGGGTATACTTTGCCGAAATCTCTGTTGTCACCGGCCGGAATCAGTAATTGCCGCATTTATCTGTCATGCGATAATTTATTCACTATCACTAGTCTGTCCGATATATTTGATCCCGAAGCTTTCGGAGGATATGGTGACGAAGGATGGGGCAGTGGTAAAACTTATCCGTTGCAACGTACTGTTTCTGTGGGTGTAAATCTTAGCTTTTAACTAATAAAAAGAAGAATATTATGAAAATAAATACAAAACACATCGGATTATGTCTTTTGTTGGGTGCTGCTATGAGTACCACCTCGTGTAACGATCTGCTCGACCTTGATCCTGTAAGCCAAATCACACCGGAGTCATTCTATACATCAGCCGATCAGCTGGCTACTTACTTGAATAATTATTATAGTTCCTATTTGGTTGCTCCCTATAGCGGAGAGATGTATCATACGCAGAGTTATAGTGATGGTATGGCACGTTCTGACGGTAATACCGATATCATGTTGGCTGGGTTGAACGGTAATACGACTCTTTTTGCCGATGACCATTGGGAAGTTTCTTCGGGAAAAGCCCTTCAGGGATACTATGGAGGAGTACGCGTTTACAATTATTTTTTTAGAGTAAGGCAAGTTACCGGTTATGAGAATGGAACGATTACCGGCGATGCGGAACTGATTAAGAACTATATCGGAGAGGGTTACTTCTTCCGTGCATTGTGTTATTTCCGAATGTTGGCCTATTATGGTGATTTACCCATAGTTACCAAGGTCTTGGAAGATAATGATGAGGTCATTGTAGAAAACAGTAAGCGTACTCCGCGTAATGAAGTGGCACGTTTCATATTGGAAGATTTGGACAAAGCTATTTCATATTTAGCAAGTCGAGGCAAGTTCAATGGTCAGCGTGTCAATAGAGAGGCGGCTTTGCTGTTTAAATCTAGAGTAGCCTTGTTTGAAGCCACTTTTGAAAAGTATCATAAAGGAAGCGGACGTGTACCGGGAGATAATAATTGGCCGGGAGCCAATATGCCTTATAACAGTGGAAAGAATTTCAGTATTGATAGTGAAGTGGATTTTTTCTTGACAGAAGCTATGAATGCTGCAAAACAGGTAGCCGATAATGCGCAACTGACTACCAATAATCATGTAATAGAACCTCAACCGGGTGTCATCACAGGTTGGAATGACTATTTTGAAATGTATAGTCAGCCTTCACTGGCTAATGTCCCCGAAGTCTTATTGTGGAAACAGTACAGCTTTAGCCTGAGTATCAGTCACGATGCAGCCTATCGTGTGAAGACTGGTTGTGCCGATGGATATACCCGTACCTTTGCAGAGTCTTTTCTGATGAAGAATGGATTACCCATTTATGCCAGCAATGACTATCAGGGTGATGTCAGCATTGATAATGTGAAAGCCGGTCGCGACGAACGTCTTCAGCTTTTTGTTTGGAGTGAGAGTACGCTGCTTGATTCTGATCCTAGTGCGCCTCAGTACAGTCAGCCATTCAAGAAACCCGGTATCGATAATTCAAATCAAGAAATACGTTGTATCACAGGGTATCAGCCACGTAAGTATTATACGTATGATTATACCCAGACTCCGAATGATGAGTTGCGCTGTACTAACGCATGCCCTGTTTTCCGTACAGCTGAGGCATTATTGAACTATATGGAAGCTTGTTATGAAAAGAATGGAACACTGGATGCTGATGCCAGAAAGTATTGGATGCAATTGCGTGAACGTGCCGGGGTGAGCACTGATATTGACGCTACAATTGCTGCTACCGATCTTTCCAAAGAAAAGGATTTCGGAGTGTATTCAGGGACTTCCATGGTGGATGTGACCTTGTATAATATTCGTCGCGAACGTATGAACGAGCTTTTCAGTGAAGGACAACGTTTTGCCGATTTGATTCGTTGGCGCTCCTTTGACCGTATGATAACTGCAAAGTGGATTCCTGAAGGAGTGAATTTTTGGGATAATCTTTATCTGTTGTATGATGCTGATATCAAGGCGGACGGGACATCGGATGCAGTTGTCTCTGGTAAAGAGCAAGGCAAGTATCTACGTCCTTACAGCCGTAATTTGGAGAGTTCCAACGAACTGCGTGATGGTTATAACTGGCATGAGGCATATTATTTGTATCCGATAGGAATCAGTGATATACGTACAGCTTCTGCTGACCGCGATATAAACAATAGCAATATATATCAGAATATAAATTGGCCCACTACGGCAGGCGGACATGCTGAAAAATAATTTTTTTCATAAGGTTGGGTCAATAAATATTCAGAAGTAAAAGTATTCGTTTTTTGGGATAAATATTTTTAACATAGCAAAAGGGCAGGGAGTTCGTGAGGATTCTCTGTCTTTTGTCATATATGGTCTTTAGATTTTTCGGGCTGTTTTTGGTTGAAATACCTGGCAGTGATGGAGGTTTCGGGTTTGTAATCCGTTGATGTCAGCCAATGCCCTGACTTGGAAATGCTTTATATCAACTTCCAGCATCAATTTACCCAATTTGATGCAATTCATGGGTGGATCGTATTTTCATAGGCGTAAGAATTGGTGTGCTGCAAAGATCGGAAAATCTCCGGGTTGATAAAGGAAAGAGTGAAAAATATAGAAAAAAGAAGCCCGGTCCATTTTGTGGTAAGCGGACCGGGCTTTACAATCAATTTGTCAATCGTTTATAACCAATGGGGCTGCTACCTCCATTGGAACTTTAGAACTGTGCGACAGGGCGCGTGGCGTAATTGCTGGCTTTGCTGTTGGCAACTATCGCACCACTAACGAAATTCAGATACCAGGCGGATTCTGCCGAGTGTTCGGAAGAAGACCAGTACCCCTTGCGTGTGAAATCATTGAAACAATCTTGTTTGTCTTTGCAAATGACTCCGGTTTTTTGAAGTTCCCACAACAAAGTCAACTCGCCTGCCGACGGTAAATACCATTCACCTGCCGATTTGCCGCTGGTACTGTATTGGTAGCAGTAACCTCCTGCCGGGTAACTGGAAGAACTTTTACCAAGATAGGCGGTGTGAGCCTTTCCGTTGAAGTCGCTGATGGCTCCTTCTGACACCCAGGTGGCAGGTTGTCCGGTTTCAACATGGATGGTTGCTCCCTTGATGCGTTCCTCGTCCTTATCGGAGAAGAAAGAATCGGCGGTTCCGTCATAATAAGGGAGAACACCGCTTGTCAATGTACCGTCAGCGGTGGTATAGTTTTCGATGCCTTCTATATCTTCTGCTTTGCTGATCCATTTGGTACTGGACTGGTTGTCGCTTAATGCCACGATGCGTCCGAATGGAGAAGTGGACAGGGTGGGCGAGAGATTGCCGTCCGCATCATCCAGAGCATAGACAATACCGATGCAGGTTTTATTCTCATTCTTCTCGCTGGAGAAGGTAGCGTCGCTATAGTAATAATCGCCTACCTTGGCAGAAGGTAAAAGAGTGCAAGTGAGTGTCGGCGCTTCGTATACTTTGCCTTTCTCCAATTTGATGGTTGTCGAAGTAGCTGTCTCATACACTTCACCGGTGGTGGTAACAAGGGTGAAATGCAATTGTGCTTCGGAAGGGAAGAAGGAGATGTAAGTGGTTCCGGAAATACCGGTTTTGTTTTTAATAGTGATATTTCCTGTTTGGGTACTGCTAAACTCTCCGTCTTTTAGTTTCATAACGGCACTCGAGTAGAGGTTTCCGGCAGTGGCGGTTACGGTAATTCTTGTGATGTTGTTCAAAGGACTGTCACCGTTGGCGGTGAACTGGAATTTACCGATGGTGACCAAGCTAGTCATTTCGCAGGCGGAAGAGCCTGTAGTTTCGTTCATGCTGGCTTTACACAGTGCCCACGAGTAATCATAATTTGTTATACCTGCCAGTGTTCCGTCTTGTCCGCTCAGGTTGAGGGTTTGAGTCAGAGTGTCGCTGCTGGTCGCGGTGATGGCTGCCGCCGGGTAGAATACGGCAATTTCATTCTCGTTCTTTACTAGTGTCGAAAGATCGCCCGTAAAGGTATCAGAAGAGTCAGTTTCTCTTGTGAGAATCGTTTTGGGAACACCGCTGGAACCGGTTTTCATTACGGCCAGTTGGCTGTTGGCGTTCCAGTTGCCTTGCAGGATGCCTGTATCCTCTGCATCTGAAGAACGGGGGGACAGTGATGCTGTGAGAGAAAAAGGAACGGTGGAGGTTGTTGTAACTTGATCATCGTCATCGCTACACCCCAACATGCATAGAGCGATGCCCAAACAGAGAATAGTTGTTGTCTTTTTCATCATCGTTTTCGTTTTGCTGTTTTATGATTAAAACTTGAATGGTATTTATTATTTAATTTTAGATAGCAAAGGTAAATGTTCTCGGTCGATTTTTCTAATCTATTCGGCGAAAGCTGTTTTTTTTTCGATAAATTAGGGGAATAAGGGGAAATTTGAGGTGAAATGTAAAGAAGTGGATAGACGGGAAGCGAACACTTTCCGTCCATCCTGTCAGGATGGCGATGATTATTTCTTTTCACCGAAGTCGGCTTGTTGTTTTTCCACTTCTTTCAGCCTTTGTGCATTCCGTTCTTTCAGCAGACGTTCCTGTTCCAGTTCGGAAGCCGATTTGGCGGCTGATTGTCCAAAAGGTGAGTCGCTGCTCATGGGAATCAGCGCAGCTTCACTTTCGGTATAGATGAGAGGATGAGCTGCCGGCTTGCTTTCTAATTCCAACACTGCGCTGGCAGGCATTTGCGAGCCTTCGAACAATACGCTGGCAGTGATTTTGATTTTTACCCGGCTTTAAGGTGGATTGTATCAGCACGGGGGCTGTCCCCCATTTTACCGGAGCCGGATTGGCCAGTATATTCGCTCCGCCTAAAATACGTCCTTCTCCTTCTACATGGAATTTCACATAATAGTTGTTCAGACGTTTGATATTCCCGTTTTTATCGGCTATGGCGGCTACTACGGTTACAAAGTCGGAGCCATCAGCTTTTAAGTCGGTGTTTTCATTGTCAACCCAAAGCAGCAGTTTCTCGGGACGCCGGGCCGGTCGTACTTCGTGCGTGGCAACTACTTTTCCGTCTATGATGCCTTCGGCCAGTAGGAACACCTCGTCCTGTTTCTTCTTTCTCATAGACATGTTCTTGTCTATCATGAAGTCGTATATATCTTTGAATGTTATAACGGGTGAGGGCATTCCTTCTTTCGTTGCCGGCTTGGTGTAAGTCCATGTCTTGCCACCTTTATTATAAGTAAGCCGCACCTCGTCACAATTGGAGTATACAGTAACGTCTTTGGGTGAGAAGGGAGTCATTTCATGGGCGATGTGCACCATCGGTCCTGTTTCGAAAAGACGGTCTTGCTTTTCGGGCGAGCGCTGGGCTTTGAACATATAATAAGCATATTTGGGTTGACGGAATACGTCCATCACACCACCATAGAAGGGATCGGGATGATAGCCGCGTTGGTGGTCGAACGAGTGCCACAAACAGCCGCCGACGTGTTGGCGCGGAGTACGGCAGAGTACATCGTAACAGGTGAAAGGATAACGGGGAGCGGCATAGTGCTGTGCCTGGATGAGCATAGCCTGTTCCCCCCAGTTGCGTGCCACACGGCTGGGGGAGTTGTGCGAATTCCAGTCGTCTACATTATCTCCCCACTCGCGGGTGAAATAGGTTATTTTAGGGTCGAGGCTTTTGATGGCCCAGTCCTTGTCCGCGTTGGCCGGATGAGTGAAGAGTACCGGATATACCTCATGTCCCCGTGCTTCGCTGTCGCAACCGGAGTAGCAATACGGATAAGGGTATTCTTGATTGACAATATCGAGGGTATTTTGGGCGAAGTCTGCCGGATACCAGGTTTCATTCAGAATAGGTTCCCATAACCATACACAAGGGTGATTGCGATCACGCCGTACCAGGTTGCGGATATCGCTATAGACACGTTGTGCAAATTCGGGGGCGTCATTCCAGAATTGCCATCCCGGAGTGTTGACGATGACGAACAAGCCCAGTTCGTCGCAGGCGTCCATAAAGGCGGGGTCTTGAGGGCAGTGAGCATTCCGGATGACTTTCATACCTGCGTCGCGTAGCTTTTTAGCGTCGCGCCAATGAATGCTGTTGGCAACGGCATTGCCTACTACGGCAAAATCCTGATGGCGGTTGGCGCCAATCAGTGGGCTTGGATAAGGTTTGCCGTTCAGCCAGAATCCGTCCTTGCCCTTGAATTCTACGCTGCGGATACCGATGCGGCGGCGGTAGCCGTCCACTACATTTCCTTCATTGTCGCGGATACGGACAATCAGGTTATATAACGTAGGCGTTTCAGGGCTCCAAAGCAGGGGAGACTTCAACATTATTTTATCTTTTGAAGTGACTGCCTTGCCCGGACGTACTTGAATGACATCGTTCAGAAATGCGGCTTGTGTGCCGTCGGGTTGCTGAAGTTCATATTCTACTACTCCTTTGAAGTTCTTTTTACTGTCATTACGTATATGGGCTTTCAGGATTATTTCTGCGGAAGTGTCGGAAACTTTGTCGTATGACACGAAAAGCCCGCCGCCTGCCATTTCGTTTTCGAAATTGGGATCGGTGATGAAAACCGGACGATGGGCTATTAGCCAGCAGTCACGATAGATGCCGCCAAAATAAGTATAATCCAGTACATCCTGTGCTTTGCCGGGAGGATAGCTGGGGTCATTGCTGTTGTCTGCCCATACGGCTATCACATTGTCTGTTTCCCAATTCAGTGCGTCGGTGACATCAACGACTACAGGCAGGTATCCGCCAAAGTGTTCGGTCAATAAATTGCCGTTTACGAAAACTTTGCTTTTCCCCATGATAGCTTCGAAATGCAGGAAAAGTTTTTTGCCTTTCAATTCATCTGCCGGAGTGAAATGTTTGCGGTACCATACCTCGCCTTGATAGTTGATACATCCACTGGCCTCAGTCGGTACATATTCAATGCCGTCGGGCAGGGAAACCATTTTCCAGTTCCGGTCATTAAAGTCGGTCGCTTCTGCACCTGTAGCGGCTCCTTTGTGGAATCGCCATGCCGGATTCATGGAATATACTTCACGTCCGGAGTTTGCCAGTTCATAGAAACCGGCAGTAGAGAATTCAGGTTGGTGGGCTGCCTGCATCTCATAGAGAGGGAAAAATAGTAAAGCGATGAGATAAAATAAGATGTTTTGTTTCATGGTTCTATGTATCTTGATAATTTAATGAAGGTCAAAGATAAGAAATAAAAAAATACTGGGGAAATAAAAAAGAGAAGCAATTCTGCTTCTCTTTGATTGAAGTTGCGGAGGCCTGACTCGAACAGACGACCTTTGGGTTATGAGCCCAACGAGCTACCAACTGCTCCACTCCGCGATGTTGTGTTTTGATTACGGGTGCAAAGGTACGGTTTTTTTTTCAATCTCCAAACTATTTCTGTATCTTTTTCTCAAATAAAATAATCTTTTTAGCTAATATGTTGATATATAGAGCGTATACGATATGTTAATTAACGTTTGCTTCAAGATTATACTTTATTTGTTTGTGTGGTACAAAGAAAAAATAGTAATTTTGCTCACATATATATGTAATGTGCAATTGAACTTATATGGCAGTATCAAAGACTAGGGCTAAATTGGTAGACGTCGCCCGTCAGCTTTTTGCGAAGATGGGAGTAGAAAACACAACTATGAATGATATCGCTCTTGCTTCTAAAAAAGGTAGACGAACGCTCTATACTTATTTTAAAAGTAAGGATGAAATTTATTTGGCTGTTGTGGAATCGGAATTGGATATTCTGTCGGATATGATGAAGCGGGTGGCCGAGAAAAATATCTCACCGGACGAGAAATTGTTGGAGATGATATATACCCGGTTGGACGCAGTAAAAGAGGTCGTCTATCGAAACGGAACACTGCGTGCTTATTTCTTCCGTGATATATGGCGGGTGGAAAAAGTTCGACAAGAAGTTTTGATGCAAAGGAAGTCCAGCTCTTTAAAGCTGTTCTTCTGGAAGGACAGGCAAAAGGTAGTTTTTCCATATTGACGATGTGGAGATGACTGCCG
>ENA-OQJE01000130-OQJE01000130.1-human-gut-metagenome-genome-assembly--contig:-NODE-130-length-16565-cov-3.861662_pt1 | contig 16565 bp, 18 predicted proteins | sample MGYA00242594_ERZ504760 | MGnify/ENA primary metagenome ERZ504760 (study PRJEB26092, sample SAMD00036358) | human gut metagenome | host: Homo sapiens | study: EMG produced TPA metagenomics assembly of...
CCATTGTCCTGTATCTCATTGCGAAGACGGCAGCAACTAACTTAAAGAATCTGCATTATCACTCATATAAGTAAAGAAAGAATGACCTTCGGAATACATTTCAGCCGTAAAGTCACCATATTCCTTATCTAATACATCACCATCTTTAGTCAAAAGCGCCATTGTTTCTACAGGAAATGTTAAAACAGTACGTGTACGCTCTTTATTAAACCATTTCATGAAACGTTTCTGCAACCAACTTAGTGAATTCCAGTCAGGTTGGCTTCCATCGGGAAAAAAGAAGTTAACCAAAAAGACTTTCAAAATAATATTTGTCATAGTAAGCTACATTCCAAAAGACGGCTTGAAAATTACGCGCCCCTGTAGGCTGGTTAATAGAATATACTATTTGCTCGAAACAGTCTGTAATGATTTTGTCTATTGTTCTTTGTTTGGTAGATAAATCAACAATCTTATCGGGATACTTATAATATTCCTGCCCATATTCCAAACCAATGAAATAATTCATATACATCAAAAACTCTGGAGTAGCACAGGCACCACTTAACATACTGGATACAATAAAAACCATATTGACAAATCCACCACAAAAAGATTTCAAGTTAGTAGGAGCCGTAGAGTTCCCTCCCACTGCTATCGTACCATTATTCAACCAAGGATACATAGTAATGCTGGCACAATAATTAGCCAGATTAGTTTCATCATTTTTATAAATAAAATGATGATTCAGAAGTTCCAAATAACGATCGGACAATTCCTTTCCATACATGTCTTTCAAACGGTCAGTCAACAGACGACGGTTGAGACGAATAAAATTTGATTTGGGTAACTCTCCTATCAGCGTAGCAATATTCTTATTCTCCACATTGGCATTCGCATCATATTTACTGCCGGTTGCCGGATTGGAAGCGTCACAATAGTCAAGCAAAAACTTCAGTTTATCTCTCACCTCACGATCCTCCAAATGTTTCTGACGATACAGCATATACGCCTTGGCAACACTGTAATAATGTTCAGCCATCAGGGCCACCTCCACCTGATTCTGGATTTCTTCCACATTCATTCCATCACTGACACTAACGCGACTCAATACAGTAGTAATCACATCCTGGGTAGCAAAACTTCCTACTGACAAAAATGCTTTGGCTATTGCATTTTTAATTTTATCAAGAGAGAAAGTTTCTTTTTACCATCTCTCTTAATAATAAATACCTCTGAATTAATCATACTTATAAATTAAGGTTATACAAAACACACATTATTCAATATAAGTCTTTCACACACGACAATTCATGGAAACCAGTAATAAAAAGGATCAGTATGATTCGTTCTATCGCCTTTCACCCGAAAGCCATGAATGATATAAACAATAACGGCAGGTCTTCTGACTTGTTTCCGTTGTAACGCCTTCCCGGTTTTCACAATAACCAGTGGCTAAGAATGTCACAACACTTCCCCACACTATGGGAGGATAAAACTTACAGCTACGGGGATAGTTCCTGATTTGCACAGGATTCCCTTTTAATTCCGTTTCGCGCCAACGGCTAATCCGGAAACCGATATTACTGACAAAGTTAGGAATTAAATCAATAAAACAACTGGAAAAAGAAAAAAACTTCAAGCAACACTTTTTTCATCTTTTCCGCTTCGTTTAATTATAAAATCCATTATCTTTGCCCCGAATTGGTTTCGGATAGTCTATCTGCTATTCGGATTAAAAGGGAATCGGGTGCAAATCCCGGACAGTCCCGCTGCTGTGAAGCTCTGCTGGAATCTTGAAAAATACCTTTGCCACTGATGTGACAATCCTCACATCGGGAAGGCTTCAAGATAAGGAGTCAGTCAGAAGACCTGCCATTCATTAAAGGCTGTTTTTACTCGTGGGATTAGGAAAGCAGTACGAAAGAAAATAAGAAAATAAAAAATTTACGGGAGGAATGCCTATGAAAAAGGTATGTCCACGTTGTGGTGCAACATTTGATTGTATGCACAATGATATTTTATCGTGTCATTGCGCAACTGTCCGACTGGATGCTCTGCAACGCACCTATTTAATGGAGAATTATTCCGATTGCCTGTGCCATGACTGCCTGAAAGCCGTCAAGGACAGTTTCTATGCCTGCGAAATTAACCCCCGTTATAATAAGAAGAAAAATGATAAAGAAAGTATTGATTGCAAACAGAGGTGAAATAGCCTTACGTGTAATGCGTTCCTGCCGAGAAATGGGCATACGGACCGTTGCTGTCTTTTCAGAAGCCGACCGCACTTCTCATCATGTGATGTATGCTGACGAGGCCTATCTTATAGGTCCTGCTATAGCCAGGGAAAGCTATTTAAATATAGAAAAAGTAATAGAGACTGCCAAACGATGCAAAGCCGATGCCATTCATCCCGGTTATGGTTTTTTGTCCGAGAATGCTGATTTTGCCCGCCGATGCAAAGAGGAGGGGATCATCTTTATCGGCCCTTCCGCCGAGACGATGGAAGCGATGGGTGACAAGATTGCCGCCCGTAAGCGTATGATTGCCGCAGGCGTTCCCGTGGTCCCCGGTACGGAACAACCGTTGCAAAGTGCCGAAGAGGCGGTACGTATCTGTAATGAAATAGGCTATCCTGTCATGCTGAAGGCTTCTATGGGAGGCGGCGGTAAAGGGATGAGGCTGATACACAGTGAAGACGAAGTGGTGGAGGCATATAACACCGCCCGTTCCGAGTCCATGTCTTCTTTCGGGGATGATACGGTTTATCTGGAAAAATTTGTGGAGGAACCCCATCATATAGAATTTCAAATTCTGGGTGACAATCATGGCAATGTAATCCATCTGTTTGACCGCGAGTGTTCTGTCCAGCGTCGCAACCAGAAGATTGTAGAGGAGAGCCCGTCTCCGTTCCTTACTCCGGAACTCCGCCAGGAGATGGGGGAAAAGGCAGTGGCTGCCGCCAGGGCGGTGAACTATTCGGGAGCCGGAACTATCGAGTTTCTGGTGGACAAGAACCGCGATTTCTATTTTCTGGAGATGAACACCCGTTTGCAGGTGGAGCATCCCATCACCGAAGAAGTGGTGGGCGTGGATCTGGTAAAAGAACAAATCCGTATAGCCAATAACGAGGTGCTGCACCTGAAGCAAGAAGAACTTTTCCAGCGCGGTCATGCCATCGAATGTCGTATCTGTGCGGAAGACACGGAGAACAACTTCATGCCTTCGCCGGGTATCATCAAACAGCTGACGGAGCCTAACGGCATCGGCGTACGCATTGACAGCTACGTTTACGAAGGTTACGAGATTCCCATCTATTACGACCCGATGATAGGCAAGCTGATTGTATGGGCTACGACCCGCCAATATGCCATAGAACGTATGCGCCGGGTACTTTACGAGTACAAGATTACGGGGCTGAAGACCAACCTCAGTTATCTGAAACGCATCATGCATACCCCCGACTTTGTAAAGGGTGAGTATAATACCTTGTTCATAGAGAAGAACTCGCGTATGCTGCTCCGTGGCAACGGTAATAATGAGGAGATTGAGAATATCGCCATGATCGCCTCTTATATTGACTATCTGATGAATCTGGAAGAGAACAAGAGTCCCCAGCTGTCTGATGCCCGTTCCATCAGCCGCTGGCGTGAGTTCGGCTTGCAGAAAGGAGTATTGAGAATCTGATTCTTCATTTAATTAAGCAAAAGTATGGAAATACATATTGGAGACCGCGTAGCCGATGTGACGTTGGTGAGCAAGGAAGGAAACAAGGTACAGTTTATGATTGACGGAAAACCGTATGATGTGGATATCGTTATGGCCGAGAACGGAAGCTGTTCCATCCTGCACGATGGCAATTCCTTCAATGCCGAACTGATCCGTGGGGAGGGTGGAAAGAGTTATGATGTGAATATGTTCTACCGTTCCTATCATGTGGACATAGTGGACACCCAGACCAAGTATCTGCGTATGAAAAAGGGCGGCGAGGAGAGACAGGATGACAAGATTGTAGCTCCCATGCCCGGAAAGGTTGTAAAAATTCCCGTCCGGAAAGGAGACCGTCTGTCATCCGGGGATATTGTGGTAGTGCTGGAGGCCATGAAGATGCAGAGCAACTACAAAGTGACCTCGGACTGCACGGTAAGGGATATCCTGGTCAATGAAGGGGATTCCGTCAATGCTAACCAGGTATTAATAGTATTGGATATAATAAAAGAAGATTGATCATGACAAGAGAAGAAATATACAGCCGGTTTGAAGAGCTGGACAAACGCGCGTCGCTGGGCGGCGGTGTGGACAAGATCGAGAAACAACACGCCCAAGGGAAGATGACCGCTCGCGAGCGTATCGGAATGTTGCTGGACAAAGGTACGTTCAATGAACTGGACAAGCTGGTGAACCACCGTTGTACCAACTTTGGCATGGAGAAGAAGCAGATTGCCGGAGATGGTATGGTCACCGGTTACGGAAAGATAGACGGCCGTCCGGTGTTTGTCTATGCATATGATTTTACCGCACATGGCGGCTCGCTGAGCGAGACCAATGCTGCCAAGATTGTAAAGGTTCAGCAACTGGCTTTGAAGACGGGAGCTCCCGTTATCGCTTTGAACGATTCGGGAGGCGCACGCATCCAAGAAGGGGTGAACAGCCTTGCCGGATATGCCTCTATTTTCTATCAGAACACTATCGCCTCAGGTGTTATCCCGCAGATTTCCGCCATCTTGGGTCCTTGTGCCGGAGGAGCCTGCTACTCACCAGCACTAACCGATTTTATCTTTATGGTAAAAGAGAAGAGCCACATGTTCATCACCGGCCCGGATGTGGTGAAGACTGTGACTAACGAGGAGGTGGGCAAGGAGGAACTGGGCGGTGCCTATACCCACAGCAGCAAAAGCGGTGTGACCCATTTTATGTGCGACAATGAGGAGGAAACGCTGATGAGTATCCGCGAATTGCTGAGTTTCCTGCCTTCCAACAATATGGAGGATGCGCCGTTGGTTCCCTGCAACGATGACATCCATCGTCAGGTGGAGGCGTTGCAGACTGTCATTCCCGAAGATCCGAATATGCCTTATGATATAAAGGATATCATCGAACCGGTGCTGGATAACCAGTATTTCTTCGAGGTGATGCCTCACTTTGCTAAAAATGTGGTGGTGGGGTTCGGTCGCCTGGGAGGTCGTTCCGTAGGTATTGTTGCCAATCAGCCCGCCTGGCTGGCCGGCGTCCTTGACATTGACGCCAGTGACAAGGCTGCCCGTTTTATCCGTTTCTGCGACTGCTTTAACATTCCTCTGATCACTTTCGAGGATGTTCCCGGCTTCCTGCCCGGAACAATACAGGAACACAACGGCATCATCCGCCACGGTGCGAAGATAGTTTATGCATACGCCGAAGCTACAGTGCCCAAGGTAACTTTAATTACCCGTAAAGCTTACGGAGGTGCCTACATTGTCATGTCCAGCAAACCGACGGGAGCCGATGTGAACCTGGCTTATCCACAGGCGGAAATAGCCGTTATGGGAGCTGCGGGAGCTGTAAATATCCTCTATCGGAAATCCACTCCTGAAGAAAAACAAGAAATAATCAAAGATTACGAAGATAAATTCTCTAACCCTTATTGTGCGGCAGAACGCGGCTTGATTGATGAAGTGATTATGCCCCGTGACACCCGCTATAAACTCATTCAGGCTTTGGAAATGTGTCACAACAAAAACCAAAGCAATCCGCCTAAAAAGCACGGCAATATGCCTTTATGATAAAAATCAAGATTCTGCCACAGATTATTCAGATTGACACCAGCCCAATATTAAACAGTTGGTTCTCAATGGAAATAACCGGTGAAAATCTGCGTAGCCTGTGGCGGAAAAGCTTTTTACCTCGTCTCTTTGCTATTCTTTATTCAGCCATGCATTGATCTGTGTCTTGATTTCTTCTTGTGTGTCGGTGTCAAAGCTGCCGATACGGGTGGTATGGCTGCCGCCGGGTAACACATAAACTTTTATGTTTTTCTTGTTCTTCAGCCAAGTAACGCCCGAAGCTGTCCAAGGATCATTGCCGCCATAAATATAGATCATTTCGGGATCATTCTCTTTCAGGAATTTTACTACCTTATTATATAGTGTCTTGTCAAATTTGAGATTTGACAGTTCGGGCGGTAACATTACCTTATGAAGATAGTTACGACTACTCTTTATCGTCAGATACTTTTTGAAAGGTTTGATGTCATATCCGTAATACCCCCAGTTCTTTGGCTGCTTGCACATTGAAAGAAGGGTAGGGAGATTGTTCGGAGAAATAATCCGGCTCACAAATAGCCATGAAATGCTTGAATAGAGTGTGATCATCGGCATCTGTTTCCGGAATTTTATTTACAGGAGTTCCCCATTGCCATAGGGCAAATGAGTATTCCAATACATTGAAGTCGTATACTTCGGCTATAGGAATGCGGAAGGTATATCCTTTATCTGAGCAATATTTTTCGAACATCGGCAACAGCTGGTTTTTGCGTTTAAGTACTTCCAGTTGAAAGTTTTCAACTCGTTTCCGGTTTTCGGGAGTCGAAACTTTATTGGCAATGAACGGTTCGTGACGGCCGTCCTCCAATGATTTGTTGAGGGGGGCTACGTAAGGTACGGAGATATCCACATCATCGGGAAAGTAAGTGCGATAGAACATCGTAGTCTGTCCGCCTTTGCTGATTCCAGTAGCTATCCATTTCTGATCGTATAGTTGTTTCAAAGTCGTGGTTACATGATGCAAATCATACAGTGAATTTTCAACCGTGAGATAATCCCAGTTGCAGGGCTTCGGCATGGACTCACCAAAGTAACGGTATTCCACGAATACCAGATTGGCGTTGAATAATTTGGATAACTCTTCTTGATAACGCGGATGGGTGGCATAATGGGCGGCATAGCCTTCGGTAACCAGTACAGTGGGGCGGTCAAAACCTACATGCGAGAGAATAACCCTTTGCTTAAAATTCCCTGCTTCGGGGTGATGCGGATCCAATAGTTGATTAATGAAGAATACATATTTCTCCGGATAGGCATCACTTTGCATTGGTTTAATGTCACTGATGTCCGGAAGATTTTGAAGTCTTTTCTGTAATTCAGTGGGAGGAGCTGTGGCCTGGGTTATTTGTAAAGGCAACAAGACGGCCAGTATTGCCCATAACATAAAAGAGTGTGTGTGTTTCATTGTTTATAAATGGTTTAATAACTAATTGGCAACAAAAATAGCATTTTATTTCGATATTGTCGGGTAATCTTTTATCTTTGTGTTACTTAATAAAGCCGAGAAATATGTTTTTTCTTCATCGTATATGGAATTGGTGCAGTCGCTTCCGTCACCGTTGTGGTTACGGAGTACACTCTCCGTCTGATTTTTTTCTGATTACTTCTGTCGTTTATGAAAAATATCACTATTATGCTTATCGGGTATTGAAGGAAAGAGGATTTCCTGCTTATTTGCCACATTATCGAAGAAAAGTGAACCGTTTACTATTCCGGTTGGTTAATTATTTCAGACCAAAGTCATTGATTGAAGTGGGAATTGGTAATGGGGCATCCATAGGATATATGCGGGCTGCGTGTCATACCATGGATTCCGTCACCTTGAAAGGCAGGGATTGGACAAAGACTTCTCGACAACTGGAGGAGAAACTGTCGGAGGTGCATACATTAGATTGTCTGCATATAGGGCATACTCCTTTTTATAAAGAAGTTTTTGAACTGGTACTTCCTTATGCCGGACCTCGTAGTTGTTTTATTGTCGGAGGAATTCATGAATCGAGGGAAAAACGGAAATGGTGGGAGCAAATTGTAACCAGTGAGTCGACGGGTATCACTTTTGATTTGTATGACATAGGATTGGTCTTTTTTGATAAAGCAAGATATAAACAGCATTATATTGTAAATTTTTTATAACCAGAACCATGAAGAAAAGCATGATATACACCAAAACAGGTGATAAGGGAACCACATCATTGGTAGGTGGTACTCGGGTGCCGAAAACACATATACGGCTTGAAGCCTATGGCACAGTGGATGAGTTGAACTCGTATTTGGGATTGTTGCAAACGTATTTGACGGATGAGGAGGATAAGCAAATCATTTTTCGTGTACAAAATAAATTATTCTCTGTCGGTTCGTATCTGGCAACGGATCAGACACAAATCGATTTGCGTATGGAAAGTCGTATAGAGGATGAAGACATCCGGATGTTGGAGCAGGCAATTGACGTAATTGACAATGAGCTTCCTCCTTTGAATGCTTTTATTCTGCCGGGAGGTGACCGTGGAGCAGCCGTTGGACATATTTGCCGGACGGTGTGTCGCCGTGCCGAGCGACGTATTCTTGCATTGGCTGAAGAATGTGACATAGATGCCCGTGTAACAGCATTTGTCAACCGTTTATCTGATTATTTATTCATTTTGACCCGAAAGTTAAATCATTTAACTAAAACAGATGAAATTTTTTGGGATAAAAGTTGCAAATGAAATAATTTATTATACTTTTGCGGCTAATTAGAGAACAAAAGAAAAGTATTTACTTAAAAAATAAGAAAACTATGTACTGGACATTAGAATTGGCCTCGAAGTTAGAGGATGCTCCCTGGCCTGCTACAAAGGATGAGTTGATTGACTATGCAATGCGTTCGGGCGCTCCGTTGGAAGTAATCGAAAACTTGCAGGAGATGGAAGATGAAGGCGAAATCTATGAAAGTATAGAAGATATTTGGCCGGATTATCCGAGCAAAGAGGATTTCTTTTTCAACGAAGAAGAATATTAGAAAGAGAACATAGCGGACAGAATAAAAAATTCTGTCCGTTTTTTGTTTGATATTTCTTCTTGGAAGGGGGTATTGGAAAGCGTAATGTAACTTTCCTGAGAGATTGAACATTATACATGGAAAAAGTGTTTATCTTTGTGGCGTAAACTAAAAATAGACAAACATGAAAAAGATTATTAGTGTATTAATGGTAGCTGTATGTTTGATGATGGCTGCTCCTGCTCAGGCTCAGTTGCACTTTGGAGTAAAAGGTGGCTTGAACCTGTCAAAGGTTAGTTTCTCGAAATCAGATTTAAAAGGAGATAATAAAACCGGTTGGTTCATTGGTCCGATGGCTGAATTCACCCTGCCCATTATTGGGATTGGTGCGGATGTTGCGGCTTTGTATTCACAGACAGAACTGGCTGCAAAGGGATATTCCACCGATGCAAAACTGAAAACGATTGAGATTCCGGTAAATTTGAAATGGTCTTTCGGACTTGGAAGTATGTTGGGTGCTTATATTGCTGCCGGGCCTCAGTTCGGTTTCAATATTGGTAATAAGAAAGGATTTATGAATTATGATCTGAAGAAGAACAACACCAGCTTCAATGTGGGGGCAGGTGTGAAACTGATCCGCCATTTACAGCTTGGCGTGAATTATAATTTTGCTTTGGGGCATACTGCCACTCTTTATGCTGACCCTAATATAATCCTTGATGGTAAACCACTTACTCAGGATGTGAAGATAAAGAACAACACTTGGCAAGTTTCTTTGGCATACTTGTTCTAGACAACCTTATTTAATAAAAGATAAAAAGGAGGCATTCAGTAAAGAATGCCTCCTTTTTGTAATTTTGCACCATGAAAAAATTCGTAGATGTCATAGTTCCATTACCTATTGCCAACCAATACACTTATTCCCTTCCTCAGGAGATGGAAGAGATGGTACAGATTGGTTGTCGGGTGATTGTTCCGTTTGGAAAGAAAAAGTTCTATACGGCAATAGTGACAAATGTACATTATGCGGCCCCGGAGGGGTATGAAACGAAGGATATAGCTGAAGTGCTAGATTCATCTCCGGTACTGTTACCGAAACAATATGAGTTCTGGCAATGGCTGGCGGAATATTATCTTTGTACATTAGGAGATGTGTACAAGGCGGCTATCCCTTCGGGTATGAAACTGGAAAGCGAAACGTTGGTGGAATATAATCCCGATTTTGAGACCACCGCACCGTTACCGGAGAAAGAGCAGAAAATTCTAGATTTGTTGAGTCGGGATACAGAACAGTGTGTAACCCAGTTGGAAAAAAACAGCGGACTGAAAAATGTGTTGACTGTCATCAAGTCTTTGTTGGACAAAGAAGCCATCTTTGTCAAGGAGGAACTGAAACGTAATTACAAACCGCGTACTGAGGCGAGGGTGAGATTGGTGAACGGAGAAGCGGATGAGGCTTACTTACAACGGCTGTTCAATGAATTGTCACGTGCTCCTAAACAATTGATGATATTAATGAAGTATGTGGAATTGTCCGGTTGGGTAACCAAAGGGTATGCTTTAAAGGAAGTAACAAAGAAAGAGCTGCTTGAAAAGTCAGGAGGTTCTGTTGCCGTTTTTAACGGATTGGTCGAAAAGAAAGTCTTTGAGGTCTATCATCAGGAGATAGGACGTTTGGATAAAGGAATTTTGGATACCGGTGATATTAATCCGCTGAATATTGCGCAGCAACAGGCCTATAGCAACATTCTTCAATGCTTCAGAGAGAAAAATGTGTGTCTTCTGCATGGTGTTACATCCAGTGGCAAGACGGAAATTTATATCCACCTCATTCAGGAGGTGCTGAAAACAGGAAAGCAAGTCTTATATTTGCTTCCGGAAATAGCACTGACCACTCAGATAACTGAGCGTTTGAAAAGGGTGTTCGGACATCGGCTGGGTATTTATCATTCCAAGTTTCCGGACGCTGAGCGGGTGGAGATATGGCAGAAACAGTTGGGAGAGAAGAGCTATGACGTGATTCTCGGAGTCCGTTCCTCTATTTTTCTGCCTTTTCGTAATTTGGGGCTGGTCATCATAGATGAGGAACACGAGAATACGTATAAACAGCAAGACCCCGCCCCACGTTACCATGCCCGTAGTTCAGCCATCATGCTGGCTTCTATGTTCAAGGCGAAAGTGCTGTTGGGAACGGCTACTCCTGGTGTGGAAACTTACTTTAATGCTACCTCGGGAAAGTATGGCTTGGTAGAATTGAAAGAAAGATATAAAGATATCAGGCTTCCTCATATAGAACTGGTTGACATCAAGGAACTGGCGCATCAAAAGCGGATGCAGGGGCCTTTCTCACCGGTGCTGGTCAAGCAGATAAAAGAGGCATTAGAGCGTAAGGAGCAGGTTATCCTGTTTCAGAACCGTCGCGGTTTCGCTCCAATGATAGAATGTCATACCTGCGGCTGGGTTCCTAAATGCAAGAACTGTGATGTGAGTCTGACGTATCATAAGGGGCTGAACCAGCTGACTTGCCATTACTGCGGATATACCTATCAGGTTCCCCGTTCCTGTCCGGCATGTGGTGGAGTGGAATTGATGCATCGTGGTTTCGGTACGGAACGTATAGAAGATGATATCAAGTTGATATTTCCTGAAGCAAAAGTTGCCCGGATGGACTTGGACACTACTCGTACTCGTACCGCATACGAGAAAATTATTGCGGATTTTGAACAAGGGAAGACGGATATACTGATTGGTACTCAGATGGTATCCAAAGGATTGGACTTTGATCATGTCAGTGTGGTGGGGATTCTGAATGCGGATACGATGTTGAACTTCCCGGACTTCCGGAGCTATGAGCGTGCTTTCCAACTGATGGCCCAAGTGGCAGGACGTGCCGGGCGTAAAAATAAGCAAGGACTGGTCATCCTTCAGACCAAATCGCCGGATTTGCCTGTTATTCATCAAGTGATACATAATGATTATGAACAATTATACTACGATCAATTGGCAGAACGGCAGATGTTTAAGTATCCGCCTTACTATCGTTTGATTTATGTATATTTGAAACATCGCAAAGAAGACGTTCTGGATCTGGCGGCGGATACCATGGCAGCACAGCTCCGTTCCGGATTGGGCGACAGGGTATTGGGCCCGGACAAACCGCCGGTGGCCCGTATCCAGACCTTATTTATAAAGAAAATGATTGTGAAAGTGGAGCAGAATGCTTCTATAAAGAAAGTGCGTGATTATCTGCTTGCCGTGCAACGTGCCATATTGGAAGATGAACGTTTCCGTTCGTTGTTAGTATATTATGATGTAGATCCACAGTAACTGGTCCATGCACTGGATGATAATAGAAAAGATAAACGAAAATAAAGATGAAGATAGAATTAGACGTACATACCCATACCATTGCCAGCGGGCATGCATTCAGTACTTTACAAGAAATGGCGCAAGCTGCCGCCGGTAAGGGATTGAAAGTTTTAGGGATAACGGAACACTCGCCCGGTATTCCCGGTACTTGCCATCCTATTTATTTTAGAAACTTGCATGTGGTTCCCCGCCGGATGTATGGGGTGGAGCTGTTGCTGGGGGCTGAGATTAATATTCTGGATGGTAAAGGAAACCTCGATTTGGACGAGGACTATATGAAGATGCTTGATATCCGTATCGCGGGTATCCACTCTTTGTGTTATGAATATGGAACGATAGAAGAAAACACTCATGGAATGGTGCAGGCTATCAGTAATCCTTTTATTCATATTATCAGTCACCCCGGAGACGGTACGGCAGCGTTGCATTTTGAACCGATGGTATTGGCAGCCAAAGAACACCATACTTTATTGGAAATAAATAACAGTTCTTTAAAGCCCACCCGTAACAAGCCCGATGCCCGTGAGAACAACCTCACCATTCTCCGTTTATGCAAGAAATATGAAGTTCCGGTCATCTTGGGAAGTGACGCGCATATTTCGTTTGATATAGCCCGTTACGATAATTTGTATGAATTGTTGCAGCTTACCGGGTTTCCTGAAGAGCTGATCATGAACCGTGATGTGAAATCATTTAAAGAATATCTCCATTTGTAGATTATATATGAAAAGAATACTTTTTGTCTGCCTTGGTAATATTTGCAGGTCTTCTTCGGCAGAAGAAGTGATGCGTACTCTCATAAAGAAAGAAGGACTGGAACACGAGATAGAGGTGGATTCTGCCGGAATCCTGAGTTATCATAGAGGGGAATTGCCCGACAGCCGTATGCGGATGCATGCTTCCCGCCGCGGTTACAATCTGACCCATCGTTCCCGTCCTGTCTGTACGGAAGATTTTTATCATTTTGATATGATCATTGGTATGGACGACCGTAATATAGAGGACTTGATGGAACGTGCTCCCGATCTGGAAACGGAAAAGAAAATCCATCGCATGACAGATTATTGCCGCACCAAGGTGGCAGACTATGTTCCCGACCCTTACTATGGCGGTGCGCAAGGGTTCGAGAACGTGCTTGATATATTGGAAGATGCTTGTGCTGGATTACTTACTTCTTTAGTTCCGGATAACTGATACGAGTATGATACATCGTTTTCAGTCTTTTCTTTAAACAGCGCTTTAACTGTTGCTATATCCTTGAACGTAATAGGGCATTCTTTGAAATACCCTTCAGATACCTGTGTGTCAATAATCTTATCTACCAGTGTGCTGATGCTTTCTTCCGTGTACTCCGGCAGGCTGCGTGAAGCCGCTTCTACAGAGTCTGCCATCATCAGGACGGCCTGTTCTTTGGTGAACGGGTTCGGACCGGGGTAGCGGAACTTTTCCTGGTCCACTTCTTCGTCAGGATGTCGTTTTTATATGAAATGTAGAAATACTTCGTCAGTCCCCGTCCATGATGGGTACTAATGAAGTCTTTGATCACTTTGGGCAGATTATGCTTCTCCGCCAGTTTCAGTCCGTCGGTAATATGACTGATGATAACCTGGGCGCTTTGTTCATAACTTAAACTCTTGTGTGGGTTGACTCCCGACTGGTTTTCTGTGAAAAAAGCCGGATTCACCATTTTACCGATATCATGATATAATGCTCCTGTACGTACCAGCTGGCTTTTACCTCCAATCTTGTTTGCCGCCGCAGCAGCCAGGTTTGCCATCTGCAATGAGTGTTGGAAAGTGCCCGGAGCTACTTCGGACATTTCCCGAAGCAAGCTATTGTTGATATTTGACAATTCCACCAAAGTCACATCTGAAGTAAAACCGAATATTTTCTCCAAAAGGAATAGTAACGGATAGGCGAACAGCAGTAAAATACCGTTGATCATAAAATAGATGTACATGCGCGTATTCAGCTTGGTCAAATCATCTTCATGAATCAGCTCGAAAGCAAAATATAATAAAGCGTAACTGATAAATACAACCAAAGCCGTCCGTAACAATTGCGACCGTTGGGACAATTCTCTCAAACTATAGATCGCCACCATTCCTGCCACTACCTGTAACAATATAAACTCATGTGGAAAACGTAAAGTGATGGAGCAAAGCAAAATGATAGTGACATGTGCCATGAATGCCGTTCTTGAGTCAAGGAAAACACGGACTATAATCGGAATCATGGCAAATGGAACCACGTAAATACTTGACAAGTTCTGTTCCACCATAATGGAAGACAGGACGGGGAAGAATACAATCAGCGCAAATAGCAAGGTGAGTGTTCCTTTTCGTTCATAATAATCTGCCCGGAACAACTCCAGATAGGCCATGAAGCAGAACAGGAAGATTCCTACATATAATATTTGTCCGGCCAATGTCAGTCTTTTCTCTTGTACCGAGTCGCTGCGTTTTTCCCATTCCTTGCGTAAGGATTCCAATATATTGTAAGTTTGCTCATCAACAATTTCTCCACGGTCAATAATCTTTTGTCCGTTCAGCACAAAGCCGTTTGCCCATGAAATATTAGAGAGCAGATCTTTTTGCGCGGCTTCGGACTTTTCTTCATCATAAACCAGATTAGGTGTAATGTAATCATTCAGATTACATTGTTGTAATATCTCTTTTTGTAGTGGGCGGTATCCGCATTCAGCAAATATTCATAGGCTTCCTTCACGGTGTACAATTGGTCGATAAAACGGCTTGTTGCTACATTTTTGTCTACCAACCGTATGGCAATGATGCTGTCTTCCTCCATACGCTTCAAGTCATTTCCGGCAATGATTCCGTCTTCATACAGTGCCTTTAATGTACGTTCAATATAACGCACATAGTCCGTGCCCGGCAATGAGTGGCGTAAGGTCTTGTTGTAATCCTCCCTTAATTTGGAAAGGACATTTTTTTCGGCTTCCTTGTCTATTTGGAAATAAGGTTGATAGTCTGCCAGGATGCTGTCCTGTTCCTTTTGTACTTGCAGATCGTTTTTGTAAATCGGAAAATCAAAAGATGCCTGTAACAGTCCGTATTTCCAAGGCTTGTTTATATCAAATTGATAGTTGAACTTCCCTTCATTGGGCAAAAAGTAGACTATTACCGATACTGTGGCAATGAAAATAAGGCTTTTATAAATCAAATTTTTATATGAAAACCGTTTGCTGGTCTTGAAACTTCTCATAATCGTATATTTTTGCGCGCAAAATACGAAAAAATCGGGAAATTTAGATTAATTTTGCAGCGTATTTTATATAAAACAACAATGTCAGAAAGAAAAGTAAGAGTTCGTTTTGCTCCGAGCCCGACGGGAGCGTTGCATATCGGCGGTGTGCGCACAGCCTTGTATAACTATCTGTTTGCTCGCCAGCATGGTGGAGATTTAATTTTCCGTATAGAAGATACCGACTCAAATCGCTTTGTTCCGGGTGCGGAAGAATATATCATTGAGTCGTTTAAGTGGTTGGGGATAAACTTCGACGAAGGAGTCAGCTTTGGTGGTAACTACGGTCCCTACCGTCAGTCTGAACGTCGTGATATTTATAAGAAATATGTACAGGTGTTGCTTGACAGCGATAAGGCGTATATTGCTTTCGATACTCCGGCAGAGTTGGATGCCAAACGTCAGGAAATCTCTAATTTCCAGTACGATGCTTCTACCCGTATGTCTATGCGTAACTCTTTGACTCTGCCAAAAGAAGAAGTGGATGCACTGATTGCCGATGGGAAGCAATATGTGGTACGTTTCAAGATTGAACCGAATGAAGATGTACACGTACATGATATTATCCGTGGCGAGGTAGTGATCAATTCTTCCATTTTAGATGATAAAGTTTTATATAAATCGGCGGATGAACTGCCTACTTATCATTTGGCAAACATTGTGGACGACCATTTGATGGAAGTTTCCCATGTAATCCGTGGTGAGGAATGGTTGCCTTCCGCTCCGTTGCATGTCCTGCTGTACCGGGCTTTCGGCTGGGCGGATACCATGCCCGAGTTCGCACATCTTCCCTTGTTGTTGAAACCGGATGGTAACGGTAAACTGAGCAAGCGTGATGGTGACCGTCTTGGCTTCCCTGTTTTCCCGTTGGAATGGCACGACCCCAAAACCGGTGAGGTGTCTTCCGGTTATCGTGAGTCGGGTTACCTGCCCGAAGCTGTTATCAATTTCCTTGCCCTGTTGGGATGGAATCCGGGCAATGACCAGGAACTGATGTCTTTGGATGAACTGGTGAAGCTTTTCGACCTGCACCGTTGCAGCAAAGCCGGAGCGAAATTCGACTTTGAAAAAGGAAAATGGTTTAACCATGAATATATATTGAAAGAAAAGCAATGAAGGAAGTAGCCGGGTCTTTTCATGCCGATCTTGAAAGAGCACGGCATTGAAGCTCCTAT
>ENA-OQJE01000132-OQJE01000132.1-human-gut-metagenome-genome-assembly--contig:-NODE-132-length-16466-cov-2.300508_pt1 | contig 16466 bp, 16 predicted proteins | sample MGYA00242594_ERZ504760 | MGnify/ENA primary metagenome ERZ504760 (study PRJEB26092, sample SAMD00036358) | human gut metagenome | host: Homo sapiens | study: EMG produced TPA metagenomics assembly of...
ATTTACCCATTTTCAGCCCGCGCAGCCTACGACAGTCGGTAAACGCGCCTCTCTGTGGCTGCAGGAGTTTTACATGGATCTGTGCGATCTGGACTATGTAAAGGATTCCCTGCGTCTGCTTGGTTCCAAGGGTACGACCGGTACACAGGCATCTTTCCTGGAATTGTTTGCGGGAGATCAGGAAAAGGTGGACCGCCTCGACCCCATGATCGCTGAAAAATTAGGCTTCCCCGGTTGCTATCCGGTATCCGGACAGACCTATTCCCGTAAAGTTGATACCAGAGTGATGAATGTGTTGGCCGGCATTGCAGCCAGTGCACACAAGATGTCCAACGATATCCGTCTGTTGCAGTATCCTTTCATCAGTCCTATTTCGTCCAGTGACGCCATTTCGTTTTATAAGTTTTACATTATGGACACCACATTCGTGGACAAGGACAAGTGCTTCCATCTCACCTTTGTCCCCAATAACTCGCAGGATTTCGGTTTCACGGGACATCTGTATGTACTGGCCGATTCATCTTATACGGTGAAGAAATGTACGATGAATCTGCCCAAGAAATCGGGAGTGAACTTTGTGGACAATATGGATATTATTCAGGAGTTCGAGCAATTGCCCAATGGCGAGTGGGTGTTGAAGACCGATGACATGATTGTAGAGATGACCTTGATGAAGATCATGCAGGGATTCCAGATACGAAGGACTACCCGTTATTCCGATTATGCCTTCGATGAGCTTCCGCAGCAACTTTTCAAGCGTAAGGGGGCCGAGATCAAAGAGGCGGACGCCATGATGCGCGGAGACGATTTCTGGAATCAATACCGGCCGGTTCCGCTTACGCAGACCGAGAGTTCTATGGATATGCTGGTGAAGCGTCTGGAACAGATGCCGGGATTCAAATATGTGATTTTTGTATTGAAGGCGTTTATCGAGAACTTTGTGGAAACCGGAACCAAGGACAACCCCAGCAAGGTGGATATCGGTCCGGTAAACACCATGATCTCCAATAACTATATCGACGGATTGCGTTTGCGTATGAGCGCGCAGACCACGGCCAACCTGAATCCGCATCTGTTCTTCAAGGGATATTATGCTTACGGGTTCAAGGACCATCGTTCCAAGTATATGGGTGAGGTGGAATACTCTTTCAACAAGAAGGAATACCTGCCGCGCGAGTTCCCGAAGAACTCTATCACGTTCAGCTATCAGTATGATGTGATGTCACCCACGGATAAGTTCCTGAAGACGGACAAGGATAATGTGTTCGTTTCTTTCAAGACTTCTACGGTGGACCAGATGTCCTACGTGCGGAATATCGCCTTGAAGTATGAGAACGAGACGCAGTTTGGTTTGAAGACCACGGTGGAAGTGAAACACAGCACGGACGAGCCTACCGGCGGTCTGGCCTATATAACCAATGATGACCAGAAAACGTTGGTTCCTGAGATTCAGACCATGGAAGCCTCCTTGGCCTTCCGTTACGCTCCGGGTGAGACATTTGTCAATACCAAGCAACGCCGTATACCGGTTTCTTTTGACGCTCCGGTATTCACGCTGTCGCACACGACCGGTTTCAAGGGTGTGCTGGGCGGAGAGTATAACTTCAATCTGACGGAAGTAGGGTTGTACAAGCGTTTCTGGTTCTCGTCATGGGGTAAGATTGATATGTTCGTGAAAGGCGGTGCGCAGTGGAACAAAGTTCCGTTCCCGTTGCTGATTATGCCGGCGGCCAACTTGTCTTATATCCTGCAACGCGAGACTTTCAACTTGATTAATAATATGGAGTTCCTGAACGACCGTTACGCCTCTCTGGATGTATCGTGGGATTTGAACGGTAAGATTTTCAACCGTATTCCTTTGCTGAAGAAACTGAAGTGGCGTGAGGCGATCGGCTTCAAGATGCTGTATGGTCATTTGACAGATAAGAACAATCCGATGAAGCATCCGGGTGACAGCGAACTCTTCCTGTTCCCGACCCGTGACGGACGTCCTACCAGCTTTGTGATGGACCCGAAGACCCCGTACATGGAATGCTCTGTGGGTATTCACAATATTTTCAAGATATTGCACATAGACTATGTCCGCCGTCTGAATTATCTGGATCATCCCGATGCGAACAAATGGGGCGTTCGGTTTATGGTGATGATGACATTCTGATGCAAGGAGAGCTCTGATGGTGTGTGAAATGAAGAAACCGAGGTAAGAACTTGTATTGTTCAAATAAAAAGTTTATCTTTGTTCCAGTACCTAAAGTTGGTGAAAAGTATGTTATGCTTAAATGAATGTAAGGCAAAGTTAGTTAGTTTCAAACAATGTTTTGGGCATGAGTTTGGAATTAAATCAATTGGTATCTTCGGTTCGGTTGCACGTCAAGAGAACAGGGAAGATAGTGATTTGGATATTGTTGTAGATATTGATAATCCTACTTTATCCACTATGTACACTTTGAAGACTGTTTTGACGGAAATGTTTCATTGTGAAATTGATTTAGTGCGTTTCCGTTCCTCACTGTCTCCATTTTTGAAACAGAATATTGAAAAAGAAGCCATTTATGTATAAAGGAGGACGACTAACCATTTGCGACAGGTTAACCCAGATAAAAGAATCCATTTACTATATACAGCAATGGAGTAAAGAAATAAATTGTGCTGATGATTTTTTTAGCCTCCATGGATAAAGTGATGGTGTTCAATGCATGTGTTATGCGCCTTCAAGTAATAGGTGAACAGGTAGGAAAGTTGTTGTTTTTACAACCATCACCGCTTTCTGAATATAAGGAAATTCCTTGGTTGGCTATTTATGATATGCGCAATCTTATTTCGCATGAATATAGTAATGTAGACGAGCAGATAGTATTTACTACTATAAAGAATGACCTTATAGAATTGGATAAGGTTATTACAGTCCTATTGAATAAATATTTGTAAAACTTGAATCTTTTATTGTGATTACGAAATATACCCATCTCTTATTTTCTTATCAAAAAGTAAGTTTTCCTATTTTTTAAGCGCTTTTATTGTGTAATACACAATTATAGTGTATCTTTGTGCCCTCAAAAAGTTTCTAAATTCCTTTTATATAAAGGGTAAAGAACCTTTTTTGAGGGTATAAACATGTCTATAAAAAGCAGACAGAAAAGACGTCTTCGGACGAAAGAAACAACAAATAAAAGATTTCAGAAATACAAAATGAAATCTGTGTAAAAAGCTATTTATCAGCCAGTTATAAACACTGTGCTGATATGGTCTTCCAGTATCGGTCAGCGTGGATTTCTGACGATAAATCTCATGAAAAAGCTATCCCATCAGTTTGATAAACCGAAGCGTTCTGTGGCATCTCCCGAAGCGTTGGAAGCTTTGCGGAATAACAATGCCGTGCGTTGGTATGTGTTGTCGCTTCCCGACTGTCATAGGGGAGGAGTGCGCGGTTTGCAACGGGAACAGGACCGCCGCATACAGGCAGGCGAGCCCTCATTCGGCTTTTTTGCTCCTTCCTATCAGGAAGTGAGGCGTATAGACGGCAAATTCGTCAATACCCAGCGTCCCTTACTCTTCAACTATGTATTCGTCCGTGCCTCCGAGCGTGATGTTTTCCAGCTGATGCAACGTTTTCCTGTACTCAGTTTCCTGCCTCGGGTGAGGGAGCGGAAGCGGGAGTATTTCCCCTACCTTTCCGATGCGGCAATGGAGAATTTGCAGTGGGTGGCCCGTTCTTATTCCAATACACTTCCTGTTTATATACCCCAGCCGGATGGTTTGCGCAAGGGCGACCGGATACGCATTACCGAGGGACGGTTTAAGGGGGTGGAGGCGACTGTTGTCATTCAGCCGGGAGCCGGGCGAAAGGATGTGATGGTATGTGTGGAGAACTGGATGTGGGTTCCGCTGCTGCGTGTGATGCCGGGTGAGTATGAGGTAATTGCCCTGAATGATGAGGACAAGCATGTATATACCCGTCTGGACAATGACTGTATGTTGAATGGTTTGCACAGTGCTCTTCAGCGTTATCACAGTGCGGAGGGGGTGAGTGAGGAAGATCGTTCTCTGGCTGCCAGGGCGTTGAAAGAATATGGCAATCTCCAGATGGATACGGATGTGATGCGTTGCAAGCTTTATGCCATTTTGCTGCCGGCTTATACTATATTGGGTATGGAAGAAGAGGCGGCAAAGCTGGTTGGCGTTATGCAGACTATGCTTCCTCTCGTCAAGGCGGAGCAGTCGCGTGCACTTGCTGTGGTTACACTTTATGGTTGTACGGATAGCAGTATCTATTATCATTTGGCGCACGAGGCGGTTGATCCGTGGAAGAAAGAGGAAAAGCCGAAAAAGAGTAAGCAGCAGCTGATCAACCGGTTGGATGATTATGATCGGTGGTTGAGGCATTGAAATGGCTTTGTAGATGATAGTGAGGGGGAGTAAGAGCAGTGTTATTAAAAACAAGTTGAATCGCTAGGATAAGTGAAATATAATTTGTTCTTTTGTGGAATATAAAAGCTAAAGAATATGAAATCAGAACCTTTTAACCCAGTCCAGCTACACTTGTTAAAGATGTTTTCTTATGCTAAAGACGAGCGCGCCTTGGAAGAAATACGTAAATCTTTGACAGCCTACTTTGCTCAAAGAGTAGAGGAAGATATGGATAAGTGTGGGATGAAGGTTTGTGGGATCAGGATAAGAATGAGGCTATATTGAAAGAACATTTGAGAGTGCCTTATAATGATTGATATAGTACTGGATACTAATTGTCTGATTTCATCTATTTCGTTAAAAAACTGTTCAATGAATACGTTGAAAGGCTTAGGTTCTGATATTAAGTTAAGATCAATAAAACAAGTGTCTGCTTCTTTACTAGCCGATGATGATGTGCCAGATACTCTTCTCGATTGGACCTCAGAATTTGCAGGACAATGGGAAGATGATCGTACGGCAGATGAGGTTATTGAGGATATACGTGGTGCAAGGACTTCGAATAGGGAAATACAACAATGAAAATCATCAAAGCATTTGCTTCCCTTTTGCTTTCTTGACCTTATTCTAGTGCATTCAGTGCCAAAATAACAGTTATATATTTATAATGGCGAAATCAGTAAAAGCGAATTATCTATTTAATCTGATAAATTCCGCTTCCCAACTCTTATTTCCACTCATTACTTTTCCTTACGCTTCTCGTATAATGATGGCGGATGGTATAGGACAAGTGAACTTTTTTCAATCCATTATTTCCTATATCAGCTTGTTCACTTGTTTGGGTATTCCGATGTATGCTATACGTGAGGTAGCTAAAGTACGGGATAATCCGGAAAAAATGACACGGATTACAGTTGAAATATTATTGTTACATGCCTTTCTTACTCTTTTGGGTTATATGGCTGTTGCTGTCATTTGCTTGACGGTAACTAAGGTGCAAACCGATATACCTTTGTTTCTTCTGCTCAGTGCCACCATTTTTTTTACGGCGATAGGTTGCGAATGGTTTTATCAAGGAATAGAAGATTTTAAATATGTTGCTATTCGTGGGATGGTAGTAAAGACCATCTCCGTTATATTACTGTTTCTGCTGGTAAAGTCAAAAGTAGGATATTTTATGGTATGGAGCTTATTCTGTTTTAGGCGTACTGGGAGGAAATATTTTTAATTTTGTCCGTTTAAGAAAATATCTGCATAAGGATATGATTGAATTTAGGGCGTTGCATCCTTTCAGTCATTTAAAACCGGCTATACATATTTTTGCTTTTAATGTCATTGTTAGTATTTATCTTCAATTAAACAATGTATTATTGGGTTTTATGAAAGATGCTGAGGCTGTGGGATATTTTACGGCTGCAACTAAAATTCTAGTCATAACTATGAGTCTTTCTAGTTCTTTGGGAGCGGTAATTATGCCACGCACTTCCAATTTGATAGCTGAAAATAAGATGGATGAATTTAAGGTCTTGATTCAGAAATCATACGATTTTATTTTAGCTTTGGCAATGCCCTTGACTGTGGGATTGATATTTACTAGTCCTAGTGTTATTCTATTGTTAAGTGGTGAAAGTTTTGCTCCAGCTATATTAACTTCACAAATAGTAGCTTTGAATATTTTAATGGTAGGCATTTCGGGTGTAATGGGGCTTCAGGTGCTTTATCCGATGGGTAGAATAAATATTGTTATTCTTTGCACATTCATAGGTGCGGTAGTGAACGTGGTGTTGAATGTATTACTGATTCCTGTTTATGGACATAATGGTACGGCAGTGGCTTATATGTTGGCGGAAGTAGCTGTTACTGTTTCCATGTTCATTATTGGGAGAAGGCATATTCCTATTCAGTTTTTTTAAGAAAGAACATTTGCATTATGTGTTAGGAAGTGTGTGTATGGGGATTTGTCTATATTGGGTATTATTGCTTGAATTAGATGATTTTATGACATTAATAACTATGTTGATAGTAGGTTTGATGATGTATATAAGTGTGATATTAATATTGAAAGATACCATGGGTATGTTATTCTAGGAAAATAATAAAATCATATTTGGATAAGTGTCAATATAAAAAAAAGTTAGGATAGCAGAATAACTTAAAACCCGATTGTTGATTTTTATGTCATAACTTGTGACTTTGATTTACGTAAATGAAGAAGTTCTGTAGTGAAATGAAATATTCCCAATAAATTAGATTTTAATTATATGAAATTATGAGAAGAGGTTATAAGGTCGTTTGTAACACTGCTGCAGGTCGGCATCGTTATATGAATTTATTGATTCCGTATGTGTTGGATAATGATATTGTTGACAGATATGACATTTGGGTAAATACATTGAATCCTGTTGATTTACGCTTTTTTGAATTACTAGCTCAAAAATATTCTAAAATAAAATTGGTATATATTGAAGACAATAAATTTAGTGGGCTCAAATCTTTATTTGAGTTTTATAAATATTGTACAGAAGAAGATACTATATATGTCAAGTTGGATGATGATTTGATTTGGTTTGAACCAGATGCAATAACGAGAATGGTTGATTTTAGAATAGATAATCCTGATTATTTTATAGTTTCTCCATTAGTTATTAACAATTGTTCTGGAACTTATTTATTGCAGAATGGTGGAAAAATAAGATTGAAGAAATATCTATCGCCGACTATGACATGGGAAAGTGCTTGGTGTTCTGCAACATTTGCCTATCAACTTTTGGATTGGTTTCAAAAGAAAGTGAGGGATGATAGTTACAAAGAACTACATATGGGGAAAAAACCTATTGGAATGTTACGTTTTTCTATTAATATGATAGTTTGGTTTGGAGCTACATTTAAGGAATTTGGAGGAGTTTGTCCTAAAGGCGAGAATGATGAGGAATATTTTTCAGTGATAAAACCTACACAGTTGGGGGTTGCTAATTGTATAAATGCGGATGTACTTGTTGCTCATTTTGCATTTACATATCAACGAGAAGATCTTGATAAGACTGATATGTTATTGAAGTATGAGAATTTGATAAGAAGTAAAAAGGATAAAGTTTGTTCTTTATATGAAGAAATTAAGTGCCTTACGTTGATGGCTAAAGAGAATGTGAATATTGAAATACCTCATTATGATGATTGTCGTTCTAAAAAAAATGGATTCCGTGAGTTTCTCCGGACAAGAAGAATTCCCGGAACCTTTTATGATTTAGGTCGAATTTATTGTAGGTTAAAAGAGCATAAAATAGAATTTGATGATATCTTGTTCTCAAAATAATTTTTTTATTATATGGCTATTGGTGTTTGTACTATTGGGGGGGTAAGGTTATATGATAATGTTGATAATGAAAGTTTATCTTTTTAAGATTGTGCTATAAATGTGGTTGAAATTAGGCTAAAATAAGAAACTTAATTTTTATTATACTAATTTTTAGCGTGAAGAAAGTAGTTGGGTATTTTGCAGGTATTGTGTTTGTGAAGTGCTTGCATATTAGTAATTATGGATTCTACAAATATTTCTTATAAAGAAAAGGCAGATAAGCGGATTATCCTTGTTTTTATTATACAGTTAATAGCTCTAGGAGGCGCAGTTGATGGGTTTATGAGTCATTCTGTTAAGATGAATAGTTGGGAGAATTGTATTTTGCCAATAGCTTTGCTTTATTATTTATCTTTTTCTAATATAGATTTAGAAAAAAATAAAGGCATTGTATTTTGTGTTGTCTGTTATTACTATATCACAAATAGCTGTTATTTACAAATATGGTACAGGGAATATTCTTATAGGTAGATATTATGATGTTATAATAGCTTTTGTTTTACTTAGATCATTGGGGATTGATCGTTTTTTCTTTTATTTTGAAAATTCTGTTACCATACTTGTAAAAATTAGTTTGTTGCTATGGGGAGTTTGTCTCTTATTTCCTATGTTATGTAATATATTGGTTCCGTTATCTTTACCTATAGGATTTCCTACTTGTAGTTTTACATGGGGATTTGTTGGCTTAGCTAATTTAGATAGTACAGAAGGACTTGTTTTAAGAAATCTAGGTTTTGCTTGGGAACCAGGGCGATTTTCTTCTATTCTTGTTGTAACACTGATGATTCATCTTTTTCGGAATCGTTTTAATTTGTTTCGAAAGAATTTTGTACCGTTACTTTTAGGTATAATAAGTAGTCAAGCTACTACAGGATATATGGCTTTTAGTGTCTGTTTGCTTGGATTATTAGTAAATTCAGATAAAAAACGCTCTTCTAAATTGGTAAAATATTCGTTATGTGGAATATTTTGTATTGTTTTATTTTGCTCACCGTTTATGTTGGAAAAAATGAAACAGATTTTAGATCCGGAATATTTCTTGAATTCTAATAATATAGAAAGATTGGAAAGGACTGGTGAGCAATATGTTCCACAACGAGCTGAAGGATTGTTAATGGAATTTATGAATGTTGCTGATTCTCCTTGGATTGGTTATGGAGATTTTAAGGGTGAGTCTTATATATCTAGGGAGTTGTTTCCAACGATAGACATTGCATTGTCAAATGGTATATTGCAAATTTTTGCTATGTTGGGGATACCTATTGGACTTTTACTTTATTGGGCTTTGTATAAGTCGTCAACATTATTGGCTAGTCATTTTAAAGTAAAAGGTGGTTATTTATTTTTTCTTGTTATTTGTGCTGTCAATGTTTCATATAATTTTTTGTTGAACCTTTTTTTATGGTAATTATATTGTACTGCTTGTTTGAGCGTAAAGATCGACTATGTGTAAATTAAGTATCATAATTGCAACATATAATTCAGCGAAAACAATTGCTGATGCATTAAAGAGTGTTTGTGCACAAACTTATCAGAATTGGGAATGTATTGTTGTTGATGGAGCATCAACAGATAACACTGTATGTATTGTAAATGATTTTATTCTTATGAATTCTCAAATTCGATGTGTTTCTAAAAAAGATAATGGCATTTATGATGCTTTTAATAAAGGTTGGAGAATGGCGAAAGGAGAGTGGATTCATTATCTAGGAAGTGATGATAAGTTGACTGAGGATGGAATGGAAAGGTTGATGAAATATGCAGAAGACGCTGATCTTGTTGGTGGTGGTGTATATTTGTGTAGAGAAAATGAAGTACCCAAACCACAATATACTAATGGAATAGGAGGGTGTCATCAGGGATTTGTAATAAAACGTTCCGTAATAGAAGAATTAGGTGGGTTTGATGAACAGTATAGAATATTTGCAGATAAGGATTTATTAATACGATTGGAGCAAGCTAGATATAAAGTGCGTAATTATCCGATTATTATTGCTTATTTTTATATTGGTGGAATTTCACAAAATATTCGTTCTTTGTATTCTTTAACGAAAGAAAGATACAGATCTTATCAGTGTACAGGATATTCAAAGTATCCTTTGATTTCAAGTGCTTATTCGTATATATATGCTATACTTGTGTTTTTGAAGCATAAAATAATAGGATAAAATGTGATCTATAATGTTTTTACAGTTAAAAGTCTTTTTTAAAAAAGCCGGTGGGCTTAATCTCTTAAAGCAATGGTTGAAATTAGGGATATTGCCTGTTACCTTTATTGAATTTTTGATATTGGGGTATGATAAAAAATCGTTAGAGTTGTTACGACTTATCGCTGGATTAAAGATTCAAAAGAAGTTGAAAAAGAAGTATGGCAAATTACAAAGTGATTTTAAGTTAGAGAAAAGGGAAGGTGATTCTATTTTACAACAAATGATTTGGATATTTTGGTGGCAGGGTATGGATAATGCTCCTTTAGTAGTTCAGAAATGTTATGATTCTGTCAAACGGAATTTTCCTGATTGGAAGATTATAGTACTTACTGCAGATAATTATCAAGATTATGTATCATTTCCTAATTATATAGAGGAAAAACGTAATAAAGGAATCATTTCACTTACTCATTTTTCTGATTTAATGAGATTGGAGTTACTGATAAAGTATGGTGGTTTATGGTTGGATGCTACGGTATTTTGTACAGGGCATAATATTCCTAGATCAATTTTAAAATCAGATATTTTTGTTTTTCAAACTCAAAAAGCCAGGGGCGGATGGTCATGCAACCTTGATGTCAAGTTGGTTGATATATGCAAAAGCTAATAATCATTTGTTGATGTCAACTCAATTATTACTCTATGATTATTGGAAAAAAAGTAATCAATTGATAGATTATTTTCTTTTTCATCATTTTTTTACCATAGCATCTTCTCGATTTCCATTAGAAGCGGCAAAGATTCCTCCTTTTTGCAATACGGTTCCTCATATTTTATTATTACATTTTTTTGATAAATATGATGAAGATTTATTTGAAGACTTAAAGAATATGACTTGTTTTCATAAGCTAAGTTATAAATTTACTGAAGAAGATATGGATAAAAAAGGGACTTTTTATGATGTGATAATTAATGGTTCTATACAAGATTGAGAGTTAACAATTAAATAATCTAAATATATATGCAAGCAATTATTTTAGCGGCAGGAATGGGGAAACGTTTAGGTGAATTAACCAAGAACAATACTAAATGCATGGTAGAGGTTAATGGCATTCGACTTATTGATAGAATGATTACCCAATTATCAAAATTTAATCTTAACCGTCTTGTTATAGTGGTAGGTTATGAAGGGAAAAAACTGATAGACTATATAGGACATCGTTATGATGATATTTTGAAAATAGAGTATATTAATAATCCTATTTACGATCGGACAAACAATATTTATTCATTGGCATTAGCTAAAGAAGAATTATGCAAGGATGACACAATTCTACTGGAATCTGATTTGATTTTTGAGGACAGGATGCTTGAGTTGCTGATAAATCATCGTGATCCGGATTTGGCGCTTGTTGCTAAATATGAAACGTGGATGGATGGTACAATGGTTTGTGTTGACAATGATCGTAACATAACCAATTTTGTTCCGAAAGAAGCTTTTTGTTATGAGAATGCAGATGTCTATTATAAGACAGTGAATATTTATAAGTTTAGTAGTGAGTTTTCAAAATACCAATATGTACCATTTCTTGAGGCTTATTGTCGAGTAATGGGTAATAATGAATATTACGAACAGGTATTGCGCATATTGCTTCATTTACACAGTTCTACTTTAAAGGCATTGCCGATAACTAATGAAAAATGGTATGAAATAGATGATGTGCAGGATTTGGATATTGCATCTACTATATTCAGTGATAAGGATATAAAATGGAAAGAATATCATAAACGTTATGGAGGTTATTGGCGTTTTCCTCAAATGTTGGATTATTGTTATTTGGTGAATCCTTTTTTCCACCCAAACGGATGAAGGATGAATTACGTGCTAATTTTGATACTTTGCTTGAAAATTATCCATCGGGTATGCAGATAAATTCATTGCTTGCCGGGAAATACTTTGGTGTAAAGCAGGATTACATAGTAGTGGGAAATGGTGCGGCGGAATTGATAAAGGTAGTGATGGAAGAACATTCGGGTGACAAAGTTGGTATCATATATCCTACTTTTGATGAATATCCTAATAGGCTTCGCAAAGAACAAATAGTCCCCTTTTTCCCTCAAAACAAAAATTTTGAATATACGGCTGAGGACTTAATGGCATATTTTGAAGATAAAAATATTTCATTGATGATGCTGATAAATCCAGATAATCCATCAGGGCATTTTATGCCTAAAAATGATGTTTTGCAGTTGGCAGAGTGGTGTGCAAATAAAAGGTATTCGTTTACTTGTAGATAGTAAAGTTTTGTAGACTTTACTTATGGAGCTGTTGATAATAGTTTGCTGTATGATGATATATTGACTGCTTATCCTCACATGATGGTTATGAAATCTATTTCAAAATCTTATGGTGTTCCTGGTCTGCGGCTTGGTATTTTGGCTACAGCGGATATTGATTTGATAGTGCGGATGAAAAAGGAAGTGAGTATTTGGAATATTAATTCATTTGCAGAATTCTATTTGCAAATTTATGGTAAATACGAAAAGGATTATATTAAGGCTTGTGCCAAATTTATAGCGGAACGTGTAAACTTTTTATACGGAATTGCAGAGTATTCCTTATTTGCGTGTAATTCCTTCACAGGCTAACTATTTTTTGTGTGAAGTAATAGCTAAATATACATCATCAGAGCTTACACAAAAATTAATAGAGAACGATGTGATAGTTAGTAATTGTGGGTTGAAATCCAATATGTTTGGTTATAATCTAGTACGCTTAGCTATCCGTAGTCGTAAAGATAATGCGCGTTTGATTGATATATTAAGAAGGTTTTGATGATGGGGAGAGAGGTTCTTGTTATCCAAAATAGAGATATATATGGTCTTAATATATCTCCGCTTGAATGTGTAAAATGGGTGGATGAATCATTTAGACTAAAAGCATTAGCACAACTTCCTCCTAAGATGAGTGTGCATCCACAAGGTAATGATTTTTTTACTTCAATGCCATGCTGTTTGCCGAGTTCTTATGGAGTGTTTGGAATGAAGGTAGTTCATAGAATATTGGGGGCAACCCCTTCTCTTGGAAGTGAAATTCTGTTGTATGACAGTAAGTCTGGACAATTGCAAGCTTTAATAGATGGAGATTGGATAACAACAATGCGAACGGGAGCAGTTGCTGCTTTAAGTATTCAGCATCTTCAACGTACCAATACGGACACTTATTCGTTTATGGGGTTGGGTAATACAGCTCGTGCTACGGCACTTTGCTTGTTGTCTATTTTTAGTGACAAGAAACTAAAATTTCGTTTATTACGTTATAAAACCCAGGCAGAATCTTTTATAGAGCGTTTTAAAGAGGTTAATAATGTTTCTTTTGAAATTGTCGATACAATAGACCACCTGGTAAGTGGAGCGGATGTTTTAATTTCTTGTATTACTGATGCGCAAAATCTTATATGTGAAAATAATGAACTATATCGGAAAGGTTTGCTGTTAGTTCCAATTCATACTCGTGGCTTCCAAAATTGTGATTTATTTTTTGACAAAGTATATGGTGATGATACTGGCCATGTGAGTGGATTTCGATATTTTGACCGTTTTAAGGAGTTTGATGAGTTTGGTAATATCCTTATAGGTAAAAATAGAGGAAGAGAAAACGATGAACAACGAATTGTTGTTTATAATATAGGTTTGGGATTGCATGATGTGGTATTTGCCTATAAAATACATTGTCTGTTGAAAAATACGGTTTCTACTTCATTTATTCTAGATAAAGAAGATGAGAAGTTTTGGATTTAAAAAAATGAAAATATGATAGAATTAGAGTTTAAAGAGAGCCAACGAATAGCACTTGAAATATTAAAAAAGTCGCTTGCATATGTGAAGAGCATAATTTTCGTTATGTATTGATATGGGGCACGTTAATAGGAGCCATTCGTCATAATGGATTCATTCCGTGGGATGATGATATTGATATTGCTATGCCCCGTCCAGATTATGATAAACTATTGAGCTTTTTCAAAAAGCATAGAGATGAATTAATGCCTTTGGAATGTTTGACTATGGAAACTAGAAAGAATTATCCTCACATGATTGCCCGTATTAGTGATTCACGTACTTGGATAGATGTTGTTAACGAAAAGGATTGTGGTATGGGAGTATTTGTTGATATTTATCCGTTTGACGGATTGGGTAAAACTTATGATGAGGCTTTTAAGACAATGGAATATGTTGGACCTAATAACTCTCTTATATTTCTTGCTGCCAGAAAATATTATCATAAGGGGAATACAAAAGGTATAATAAAAAATCTGATAAAGTTTCCGGCTTTTATTTATACTCATATAGTTGGTCAAAGATATTTTGTCAAGAAAACAAACAAATTACTTAAAACATTAAACTATGAAAAATCGGCTTACATTAGCTGTGCTGCTTGGCTAACACATCCAGATAGAGTTATTTTTAAAAAAGAACAGATAGAAAATCGTATAAAATGGATTTTTGAGGATGCGGAATTTTATATTCCTAAAGATTATGACAATGTACTTCGCACTACTTATGGTGATTATATGCAGTTACCACCAGAAAGCGAACGAGTACATCACCATTTGTATAAGGCATATCGTGTTGAAAAATAAAGTAAATCATAATATAGATATTATTAAATTCTCTGTATTTAATACTTATGAATAGATACAATAATCTGAATGGATTTCGTGCTTTTTGTGCTATTGGAATCGCTTTGATGCATATCCTTGCTAATATTTCTCCTACTCCTCATTTACACAATATAACTCCTGTTATTGAGTGGTTTACAAACTTTGTTTTTCTATTTTTTATTATAAGTAGTTTTTCTCTTTGCTGTGGTTATTATGAACGTATAAAAACAGGCAGTATAACATTGAACTGTTTTTATACGAAGCGATATTGGCGTATCTTGCCTTTCTTTGCATTCCTTAGTTTAATAGATATAATGATTGGATTTTCTTAAAGGAAGTTTGTTTGAGGCATTTATGAATTGTACATTAGTTTTTGGACTTTTACCTAATAATAGTTTAGAGGTGATTGGGGTAGGATGGTTTTTAGGAACTGTATTTCTATTTTATATGTTATTTCCATTCTTTGTTTTTTTAATGAATAGTAAGAAGCGTGCGTGGTTTGTATTAGGTATAACAATAATCATAAATATACTTTGTCAAGAATATTTCTTTACGGAACAGTTTATTAATTTTAATCCAGGCAGGCATAATATACTATAATAGTGCACCTTATTTTGTTATAGGTGGACTACTTTATTTATATAGAAAGGAGATACATAATTGGATGAATATAATAGGAGGGTGGATGTTACTGTTTTGTTTAGTATTGAATATAGGGTATTTTTTATTACCAATATCAGATTTGTTAGGTCATTCTTTATTCCCATTGTTGATTGTCTTTACTGCATACCATATGTATGCCTTAGGCTCTGATAAAAAATGGTTGCATAATAAAATAATAGATTTTCTTAGTGGTATATCTATGGAAATCTACCTTTGTCATATGGTGATGTTTAGGGTAGTAGAGAGACTACATTTTAGAAAATTATATATCAGATAGTAATCTAAATTATGTTGTAACTTCTGTTCTTACAATTTGTTTGGCTATATGCTTTGCGTATTGCGTACAAAGAGGGTTGGATAAATTGCTATTGAAGAAAATAGCATGAAATTTATTTTCAAAGTTAAATCTTTATTATAATTGAAAAGAAATTACTCTATTGGGTAATCGGAAAGTATTTGTTGTAACAATGAGAATGTCTTTCTGAATGTAGTTATGTACAATTTTTTGTATTAGAAAAACATTTGTACGAAAACGTAAAAATAACCGAGTTAAGATAAATTCTTTACTTTCTCTTTGGCATTTTTCTGCACAAAAATAATAATCTTGTTTTTATATATTCTTTAGTACCAAAGTATGCTTGTCCATGTTTTGGTTAAACTTCATACATTTAATTTTCAATGAAAATAGCTTTTATTAGCACTCGTGGTATTCCCAACAACTACGGAGGTTTCGACAATTTGCTGAATACATATCTGTAGGTTTAGCAAAAAGTAGGTCATGAGGTGACCGTTTATTCTCCTCATTTCCATCCTTATAAGGAGAAAACTTATAAAGGAGTCCGTATTAAGCATATATATAGTCCTGAAACATGGATGGGGAGTTCTCTTGGGGAGTTTTTTTTATGATTTTGTCTTCACTGAGAGATGCACTGAAACGAGATAATTTTGATATCATCTATGAAGCTGGATATACTAGTATTGTGCCTGCTTATATTTGGTTTGATGTAAAGAATATTAAATATCCCATATTCACAACGAATATGGACGGTTTGGAATATAAACGTACCAAATTTAATAAATGGGTACGGAAATTCGTCTTTTGGGAGGAACGGATGACAGTTAAGCATAGCCATTACTTGATAGCTGACAATATGGGGATTATGATTACTATAAAGAAAAATATGGTAAAGAAAGTAAGTTCCTTGCTTAATGGGGCGGGATGTTCACGAT
>ENA-OQJE01000136-OQJE01000136.1-human-gut-metagenome-genome-assembly--contig:-NODE-136-length-16166-cov-3.221959_pt1 | contig 16166 bp, 15 predicted proteins | sample MGYA00242594_ERZ504760 | MGnify/ENA primary metagenome ERZ504760 (study PRJEB26092, sample SAMD00036358) | human gut metagenome | host: Homo sapiens | study: EMG produced TPA metagenomics assembly of...
TCTAACTATGGGGATAAGTTGAAAGATTATTTTGATACCGGTTTCTACGCATACGCATAACGTAATCTATCAGCAACGGTACAGAGAAATCACATTTCCGTACTTCTTTCGGATACTCAGATAATGACGGTGTATTCCCCACTGAAAGTTTGAGCCGTGTGAATGCCGACCTGAATGCAGGAACGGAATTGAACAAATGGGTGTCTATGGACGGAAAGATTTCTCTTTCACGTACAAAAGCCGATAACCGTCCACTGTATGGTGATTACGGTGCTATTTCCCAGTTGATGAGAATCCCTAACAACGTCCGTCTGGATGACTTGAAACAATATTCTGATGAAACTCATGCGCATGTGAACTGGACAGGACCTACTGCCAGTATCCGTAATCCTTATTATGTATTGCATCAGCGTCAGAATTCAGATGAACGCTGGCGTGCTTTCGGATATTATAGCATGAAAATCAATTTCACAGATTGGCTGCATCTGTCTGCCAAATACGCTTTTGACTACTACCGCACCAGAGTGCAAAGCACCAATGCGGGTGATGGTATCAATGGAGAAGCCAATACTTCCATGATTACGAATGACTCAATGGATCGTAGTGAAGAAAACTTCTTCGAGTCAAATGCTGAAGTCATTTTGATGGGTGACCGTCAGTTGACTGATAACTTCCGTCTGGGCTTCAATGTCGGTGGTAACTTTATGTACCAGCGTTCGGAAACTTTGGGTGTGGGCGTAGGTAATATGGTGGATAAAGGTAATTGGATGCTGAATGCGGCCAATTTGTTGAGAACCGGTAGTGAGGATGGTTACAAGCGTGCCATGAACTCAGTGTTCGGCTCTGTACAGATGGCATGGAAGGAATATCTGTCTTTGGATTTGACAGCTCGTAACGACTGGTCATCCACTCTTCCGTCAGGTAACAATTCTTTCTTCTATCCGTCTGCCAACCTCAGTTTCGTAGTTTCCGACTTTTTGCGCTCCATTGACAAACCGTTGCCAAGCTGGGTGACATTTGCCAAGGCACGTCTGTCTGCCGCACAGGTAGGTAAGGACACAAGCCCTTATCAGTTATACAACACCTACTCTTTCAAATTCGATAATGGTGTATTGACTCCGACCAAGGATAATGTGAAGATGAACGATCAGTTGAAGCCTGAAATCGCGACCTCTTATGAAGCAGGTCTGGACATGAAGTTCTTGAACAACCGTCTGGGCTTTGACTTTACTTACTATTACAGCAAAACAAAGAACCAGATTATGAAAGTGCCCGCAGCAGCTCCCTGGAGTGGTGGCCAATGGGTAAACGCAGGTATGGTAACCAATCAAGGTGTAGAATTTATGTTGTATTCCACTCTGGTAGAAACAAAGGATTTCGCTTTTGATTTGAATGTGAATATGGCTCACAACGTATCGAAAGTGAAAGAACTGGCTCCGGAAGAAAATGTGAACTATATGTTCTTTAACGGTGATGGAAACTTCCCTGTAAAAGTAGGTACACGCGCCGGACACAAATTAGGCGAGATTTATGCTACATCGCTTTATAAGCGCAATGAAAACGGTGATATTATCGTAAATGAAAATGGTTTGCCCATGACTGTGACCAATGAGTCTGAATATGTGAACAAACCTATCGGTAATATCCAGCCTAAGCTGACCATGTCTGTATCTCCTACCTTTACTTATAAAGGGATTACACTGTCTGCACTGTTTGATATGAAATTCGGTGGTGATATCTTCTCTTATTCCGAGATGCTGGCTACCGGAAACGGTTTGGCTAAGCGTACCTTGAACCGTGGTGAGGAAAACAACTATATGATGGTATTCCCCGGTGTGACAGAATCAGGCGAGGTGAATACAAAACAGGTTTCCGCCTCAGAATACTACGGCTCATTGCAGGCTGAGGATTTCATCTACGATGCTTCATTCATTAAACTGAAAGAATTGTCAATCGGCTATTCATTCCCTTCATCTATGCTGAAGAAGACTCCTGTCAACTCGCTGAATGTTTCATTTGTAGCACGTAACTTGTGTTATCTGATGAAGCACACGCCGGGTACAAGCCCCGAAGGCGGCTATGACACTACGATGTTCTCACAAGCCATTGACTATGCATCGTTGCCGTTTACACGTACTTTCGGTATTTCTATCAACTTAGGTTTCTAATTAATTAAAAGGAAAAACTGATTATGAAAATCAAATTATATAAATCCGTAGCCTTATGCTCATTGCTGGCTCTGGCCGGATGCCATGATTTTGAGGAATTGAATACAAATCCTTACGCACCGATTTACGACCCGACTGTGGAGAATGTATCGGCCGATGGAATAGACATTGATTACACCTTGACAGACAATGCCATGGCAAGTTTGAAAGGGATGGAAGGCGCTATCGGAAGTATTTTTGCCAATTTCACCTACGAAGGTCTTTACAATGATTATCAGACAACGACCAATCTGACTCATGATATCTATGCCGGTTATTGGGGAAACAATGTCAGCGGCTTTGTGAATCAGGCGCCTACCTATTCTTATACGGATGGATGGTCGGCCAGCCGATGGAAGCATTTCTATGATGACCGCAGCACTTCGGAATACAGTCAGTTGGTCAAGACATTCTATTTCTGTAATAAGGATTATTATCATACGGCATTCTATATTACCCGCATTTATTATGCTTTCTTGTTGTCCATGCAGACAGATACTTACGGAGATATTCCCGTCGCTTATTATGTGAAGGGAGCTATGCCGCCGGAAGAAAATGTGTCTTATACGCCTCAGAAAGAGGTCTATAATATCCTTTTCCAGCTGTTGGATCAGGCTATAACAGAGTTGCACCAGGAAAATCTTCCTGCTGTCAGTCAGTATGATTTAGGTGACAATGACAAATGCTATGGAGGTGATGTGGACAAATGGCGTCGTTTTGCCAACACACTGCGTTTGCGCCTTGCTTTGCGTGTATCCAATGTAAATCCGGAATTGGCCCAGACTCAGGCAAAAGCAGCTTTGACAGATCCGGCCGGTCTGATGCAAAGCCAGGATGACAATATGAAGCAGACTCCAAAACGTCAGTATATCGCCGGCGGTAATGAAAATATATACGCATTGTTGTTCAGCTGGACCGGCAATGCTGTATTGTCGAAAGAAATGGAACGGGCTTATAAGAATCAGGCCTTGAAAGAAGGTGCGGCGGCAGCCGATGCCGTTACTTTCAATGAGAATTCTGAGAATTGTTATCTCGACCCTCGTTGTGAAGTTTTATGGTTCCGTCCTACTCCGTTTGATTCGTTGACTACCAGTCCGCTTCCCACAGAGAATCTGAAGAGAGATTTCAACGGGGTGATGAATGGAGAAACCAATGTAGGTGGCTCTTATCTGAACAGATACTCTGCCAACCGTTGTATTCTGTCATCTGATGCCATGAACAAGGATTATTGGTGGAATCTGGCCCGTGAAATAGTCTGGATGGGGTATTCTGAAAGTTTGTTCCTGAAAGCGGAAGCAGCATTGCGCTGGCCGTCATTGGTGGATGAAACTGCTGAAGCTCTTTATTTGAAAGGTATCAAGGCATCTATGGATTATTATGAAATTGATGCGGACAAGGCCAATGAATACATCAGTCATCTGGATGGCGTAAAAGCATTTGCCGGTGGTAGTAAGGAAGAACAATTGGAACAGATTATTACTCAGAAGTGGATTGCCGTTTTCCCGAATGGAAATGAAGGATGGGCAGAAGTGCGTCGTACCGACTATCCGCGTTATCTGCTGGCTCCGGTTAATGGAAACAATTCCAATGGAGAAGTGGCGTCCGGCAAGCTTATCAAACGCATCAACTATCCTAACAGCGAGTCCCGTAACCCTAATAAACCGGGCAATGTGAACCAGGGTAGCCGTGTATGGTGGGATGTGGCCGATACGATGAATGATAAAGGTCAGTGGCATACTCCGAATAATTTCCGATAGAAATTGCTATCTTTGTATCCTAGGGAACATAAAAAGAAACAAAATGAAGCAAATTCTATTTTTATTGGCAGCCGTCCTGTTATTGGGCGGCTGTGCGGAAGAGAAGAAGACCGACGTTCGTTGGGCTACTTTTAATGTCCGTTATGACAATCCGCAAGACAGTTTGAACAATTGGCAATATCGGAAAGACCGTGTGTGCCAGTTTATTAAGGACCGTGAACTGGATATTGTCGGTATGCAGGAAGTTTTGCATAACCAGTTTCAGGATCTTCGTGCAGGCTTGCCCGAATACGATGGTATCGGCGTGGGACGTGATGACGGGAAGACAGCAGGTGAATATGCGCCGCTATTCTATCGTAAGGACAAATATGAGGTGTTGGACTCCAATACTTTCTGGTTGGCCGAAAATCCCGATAGCGTAGGAATGATGGGATGGGATGCGGTTTGTGTCCGTATCGCCACGTGGGCGAAATTTAAAGACAAGGCCACCGGAAAGATATTCATGGCTGTCAATACTCATTTTGACCATGTAGGTGAAGAGGCTCGCCGTCAAAGCGCATTGCTCATTATCCGTAAGATAAAAGAGATCGTAGGCGAACGCCCCGCAGTGGTTACGGGTGACTTTAATGTGACCGATGCGAGCGATGCATACGAAACGATCACTACCAACGAGTTTGTGATGAAGGATGCTTATAAGACGGCTGCCCGTGTGACCGGCGTTGATTATACTTTTCATGATTTTGCCCGTATTCCGGCCGAGGATTGTGAAAAGATTGATTTCATCTTTGTCACTCCGCAAGTTCTGGTAAAGAACTGTGAGATACCGGCTGAAGTACCGGAAGCTTTGCTTTCCGATCATAATCCTCAGTTGGCTGACTTGGAATTCTGATTTTTTTAATAGGTGAACTTACGCCGGTAGAGTCTTTAAAAGGGCTTTATCGGCGTTTGTATTACAATAACTTTTTCAAATCTTCAATGTTTGGCAGAGCGTTACGAAGTCGTTCCGGCATATCTTTAGATGCACGGTAAGTGGCAACTCCCATCGGCTTGTTATAATCACGAACGGCAAACTCTACAAAGGTTTGGTTCATTTCTTTGCAAAGAATTATTCCGATAGAAGGGTTTTCGTGCGGTTTTCTGATATATGTATCTAAAGCGGATAGATAAGTATTCAACTGCCCCAAATAAGAAGTGCGGAATTTTCCGGATTTAAGCTCAACTGCGACTAAGGAGTTAAGCTCCCGATTGAAAAAGAGCAAATCAATAAACATTTCTTCTCCTGCAACCTCCATGCGATATTGATTGCCTATAAAGCTGAAATCTTGTCCGAAGGTCATAATAAACTTCTTCACATTGGCAACAATTGCCTTTTCTACTATTTTTTCGTCTAAGTCCTCTTCCTGCTTTCAGTTCCTCCACATTGATGAAATCAAGCAAGTATTCATCTTTGAATGAACAAACAGCTTTTAGCGCTTGCTTAGTATCAGGCAATGTTTGTGCAAAATTGTTGGGTAAAGTTCCCCGATGGCTGTATAGATCTGCTTTTAAGTAATCCCTTAACGTGTATTTACTCCAATAGCGAATGGCGCACTCATGTATATAAAATAGTCTTGCTTCTAAAGTCTTGGCTTTGGATATTATTTCGGTATGGTGACTAAAGCCGATTGAAAAGAAGTCTGACCAATTAAATTCATCCGCCACTGGCTGATGAATTGCTACAAGAAGCAATTTTTCATTCAACACCAAATCATCAGCCAATGGCGGATGATTTAAAACCTTATCCCACTCTTCATAAAAAATACGCATATTTCTTATGCTTGTTGCTGAAAATCCCCTCAGCCCCGGCAATTCTTTTTGTAACAGAGAAGATATTTGTTCAATGGCACCTTTCCCCCAAAAGCCTGTACGGGAATTTTCCGACACGTAACGCCCGATGCCGTAATAAAGAGATAATTGTTCCTTATTTACTGATGCGGCTGCACGGTACTGGCTTCGTAAGATAGCTTCTTTTATGGCCTTTACTGCTTCTCTATAATTCTGATTTATATTCATTTGCACTTTGTTATATGTGACAAAAGTACAAAATTAATGCTGTCAGTACAAATAAGCTTATCATTCCCTCTCCCATTTAAAATAATTTTCCTCCTTCGATAAGTGTAATACCTTATTTAATTGTTTTATATTTGTATCATTAATCCAATTTAATATTATGAAGGCATACAGTTACTATGTATTATTTTTGTTAGTCGTGTTTTGTGGGTGTTCTCGCCCCACAGAATTGACATCGCCGGATGGCAATATAAAATTAGTATTCAATCTCAATGAAGCGGGAGAGATGACCTACGGAGTTTCTGTAGGAGGGAATCCATTCATCACCCCCTCCGTTATGGGCTTTGAAGGCCGTGACGGGGTAAATCTTTCCAAAGGTTTTCTGATAGAAAGTACCGAGTACACCACAAAGGATGAAACTTGGACCCAACCTTGGGGAGAAAATAAATCAATCCGGAACCATTATAACGAAATGGCCGTGCGTTTGAAAGACCAGGCAAATACACAGCTGACCCTCCGTTTCCGCGTGTTCGATGACGGCCTGGGCTTCCGCTATGAATATCAAGTACCCCAAGTGGACAGTGTGTTCGTAATGGATGAGCTCACTTCATTTAATTTGGCACAAGACGGCAAGTCATGGTCTATTCCCGCCAGTTTTGAAACCTACGAATTGCTGTATCGCACCCTGCCCGTCAGCAAGGTGGATAATGCCAATACCCCGATGACTTTCAAAACAGATAACGGGGTATATGCCAGTATCCACGAAGCAGCTTTGACCGATTTCCCCGAAATGACTTTGAAGCATACCGAAGGTTGTCACTTCAAATCGGAACTGGCTTCCTGGCCCGATGGGGTGAAAGCCCGTTTTGCCGGAGGGACTTTCGTGACTCCGTGGCGCAGTATTCAGATAGCTCCCAAAGCGGTAGGTCTGATAAACTCCGGCCTGATACTGAATCTGAATGAGCCTTGTGTGCTGGAGGGGGATTTGAGCTGGATACGTCCTATGAAATACGTAGGTATCTGGTGGGGAATGCATCTGGGAGTCGAAACGTGGACGATGGATGAACGCCACGGCGCCACCACCGCTAATGCCAAACGTTATATAGACTTTGCTGCTGCCAATAACATAGAAGCGGTAATGTTCGAGGGATGGAATGAAGGCTGGGAAAGTTGGGGCGGTATGCAGACTTTTGACTATACCAAACCCTACGCCGATTTTGATATGGCAGAGGTGGCACGTTATGCCAAGGAGAAAGGGATTGAAATAATCGGTCACCACGAAACAGGTGGCAATATCTTTAATTACGAACGCCAGTTGGACAATGCTTACAAATGGTATGCCGACTTGGGAGTGCACAGCGTGAAGACCGGTTATGCCGGAGGACTGCCGGGCGGTCATAGCCATCATGGACAGTTCAATGTACGCCATTACCGCAAGGTGGTGCAGACTGCCGCCGGTTATCATACAACCGTTAATGCCCACGAACCTATCAAAGATACAGGAATTCGTCGTACTTACCCCAATATGATGACACGGGAAGGCGCCCGCGGTATGGAGTGGAACGGATGGAGTGAAGGTAATCCTCCAGAGCATCACGAGTTATTGCCGTTTACCCGCTTGCTGGGCGGTCCGATGGATTATACGCCGGGTACTTTTGATATTCTTTATGAAAAGACACGCAATTCTCCCCGTCGCAAGAAATGGAATGACTTGGATAAAGGAAACAGCCGTGTGAATACCACCTTGGCAAAGCAGATTGCCAATTGGGTAATCATTTATTCTCCATTGCAAATGGCATCGGATATGATTGAGAATTATGAAGGGCATCCTGCTTTCCAGTTCTTCCGGGATTTTGATGCGGACTGTGACTGGTCTGAAGCCTTGCAGGGCGAACCGGGAGAGTTTGTAGCCGTAGTACGGAAAGCGAAAGATAATTATTTCTTAGGAGCCACGACCAATGAGGAAGCACGTACGCTGACCATTCCTCTGGATTTCCTTGAAAAAGATAAAAAATACCATGCGGTGATTTATGCTGATGGAGAAGATGCCGACTGGAAAACAAATCCTACTTCTTATCAGATTAAGGACAGAGAGGTGACAGCAGCCGATACCTTGTCTGTAGTCATGGCAAAAGGTGGTGGACAAGCGGTAAGCTTTATTCCTGTAACTGACTGATTTACCAAATGCTTCGTCCTATTGCATTAATAGATTCCGAAAGGTAACTTCATCCCCTCTCAGAAGGAGATGAAGTTATCTTCGGTTATAGCCGAATTCAACAACCTTAAAACTTAGATATAAATGAAAACAACCGAAACCCCAACTCCGTCCAGACGCCGTAGTCCTATTTTCTGGGTTCCCACCGCTTATTTTGGTATGGGGCTCCCTTTTGTTGTCCTCAATATGGTAGCCGTACTGATGTACAAAGGTCTGGGAGTCAGTGATGCGAAAATAGCCTTCTGGACTTCCCTTATCATGCTTCCTTGGACACTGAAACCCCTTTGGAGTCCGTTGCTGGAGATGTACCGTACCAAGAAATTCTTTGTTGTCCTCACTCAGATGGTGTCGGGAGTTACTTTCGGGTTGATCGCTTTGTCGCTTCATCTTCCGTCTTTCTTTGCGGTCACTATTGCCTTGTTCGCTATTGTCGCTTTTAGCGGAGCAACGCACGATGTGGCCTGTGACGGAGTATATATGGACGAGTTGAATGCGCAGGAACAAGCTAAATATATAGGTTGGCAGGGAGCTTTTTATAATGTGGCGAAGATTATCGGTACAGGCTTGCTGGTCTATCTGGCCGGTTTTCTGAAAGATGAATACGAAGGGCCTGCAGAAGATGCGGTACTTTATTCCTGGACGGTCATTATGATTATCCTCGGAGTAGTCGATGTTCGCCTTGGGAATTTATCATACCCGTATGTTACCTTCGGGCAAGCACGCCCATTCGGTCACCTCTTTTTCGCAGAGTATGACCGAGTTATGGAATGTCATCCGGAACTTCTTTACGAAAAAGCATATTGTTTACTACATTTGCTTTATTATTTTATATCGTTTTGCCGAAGGGTTTGTGATGAAAATTGTACCTTTGTTCCTGAAAGCCGGTCGTGATGTGGGTGGCTTGGGATTGACAGAACAGGAGATTGGTATTTATTATGGAACCTTCGGAGCGGCAGCTTTCGTACTCGGTTCATTGCTGGGTGGATATTATATTTCCGCACGTGGATTGAAAAAGACTTTGTTCTCCTTGTGTTGTGTGTTCAATCTGCCTTTTATGGCTTACACGCTGCTTGCCATTTTCCAACCGCAGAGTGCGCCCCTTATCGGAGGGGCCATTGTGCTGGAGTATTTCGGATATGGTTTCGGCTTTGTGGGGCTTACCTTGTTCATGATGCAGCAAGTGGCTGCCGGTCCTCATCAGATGGCGCATTATGCTTTTGCATCGGGTATCATGAATCTGGGTGTCATGTTGCCCGGCATGATGTCCGGATATGTCAGCGACTGGCTGGGCTATAAACTGTTTTTCATCTTTGTGCTGGTGGCTACCATTCCGGCCTTTCTGATGACCTGGTTTGTACCCTTCACACACGAAGACAAGAAATAGAGAAAAACTATTAACCTAACAAAAAAGAGAATATGAGTGAATTGAAGATTGCGGGCAATCCGTTGCCCGGTATGCCGTGGGAGGAGCGTCCCGAAGGTTGTAAAAATGTAATGTGGAGATGTAGTGCGAATCCTATCATTCCCCGTGATTTGCTGCCTACATCCAATAGTATATTCAATAGTGCGGTAGTACCTTTCGGCGAAGGGTATGCCGGAGTGTTCCGTTGTGATGATACAAACCGCCGGATGGCGCTTCATGTGGGATTCAGCAAGGATGCCGTTCATTGGGACATCAATCCGGAGAAGTTGCAGTTCCAGTGTGATATCCCCGAGATAGGTGAATGGGTGTATGGTTATGACCCGCGTGTCTGCTTTATCGATGACCGTTACTATGTGACTTGGTGTAACGGATATAAGGGCCAGCCCACCATCGGCGTGGCATGGACTACGGATTTCAAGACGTTCCACCAGGTGGAGAATGCTTTCCTGCCTTTCAACCGTAATGGCGTGCTGTTCCCTCGCAAGATTAATGGTAATTTTGCCATGTTGAGCCGTCCCAGTGACAACGGGCATACTCCTTTCGGAGATATTTATTATAGCGAGTCGCCCGACTTGGAGTTTTGGGGACGCCATCGGCATGTCATGTCGCCTGCGCCTTTTGAACAGAGTGCATGGCAGTGCTTGAAAATAGGTGCCGGTCCTATTCCTATCGAAACCAGTGAAGGCTGGTTGTTGTTCTACCACGGTGTGCTTCGTTCCTGCAATGGTTATGTCTATGCCTTTGGATCGGCATTGCTTGATTTGGACGAGCCTTGGAAGGTGAAGTTCCGTTCGGGACCTTATCTCCTCTCTCCGCGTGAACCTTACGAATGTATGGGTGATGTGCCCAATGTATGCTTCCCTTGTGCGGCTTTGCATGATCCGGCAACGGGACGGGTAGCCGTTTATTATGGTTGTGCCGATACGGTGACCGGTCTGGCATTCGGTTATATTCCTGAAATTATAGAATTTACCAAGCGTACTTCTATTATTTAAGCACAGTTTGTACTGTTCTCATTAGAAAACAGAGGATGTGTCCTGTGGCTGTCACTTCGGCCCGGACACATCCTCTTTGTTTTTTCCCGGAAAAGGGACCTGTCTGGTTATAAAGCGGTTCTTAAGTGCCATCTTCTCTTTGGCTAAGTGTTTTCTTCCGGATGATTAAGGGCTTTTATACTGAAACCTTCTACAGTCCATTGTAATGGACTGTAGAGTCTGCCGTAATGGACTGTACGGTCTGCTATAGTGGACTGTACGGTCTGCACCGGAAGACTATAGAAGATAATAGGAATAAAGACCTTAGTTGTATGGATAAAAAGGCTTATGTTTACTGTTGAACGTCTTCGTCGCAGAGGATGCGGAGTGTATTGCCGAAGTCGCGGAACAGTTCTTCTGTGACGGTTTGGGTGGCGGATTCCACCAAACGATCCGCATGGTATGATGTATCATAAATGTTCGTTTTATTAGAAAACCAGCATAAACATACACGAGTACGTGTTGCGGCATACGAAATTCATTCAGCCAGTCATCGGGTAGGAAGCAACTGAATACTATATCATCGAAATTATGTAGTCTGTCTTCAAGCATTAGAGCGTTTCGAGTAATTCGATAAGACGTTCGGTGTGCGCTACTGATATATTTCTTTGTTGCTCGATAAGTTCCGGTGTGGTACGGTTGCCGTAACTTACGCCGCAGGTATAAACACTGCCGCTATACTCCATGTGCGTCAGTCGGCAGGTTGCTTTGTAGCAAGCTAAAAATTCGTCTATGGTGTAGCCCATCACCCCCTTGTGGCTATACAATGCTTCGGGTGCTCCCGTTGTGAAAGAGAGAACGAGTTTCTTGCCTTTGAGTTTGTCTCCGGTATTTCCGTGCGAGAATCCGTGACGGAAAGTCTCTTCCATCCAGCGTTCCAATATGGAGGGTGCGGAGTACCAGAAAAGGGGGAACTGCAATACGATGATGTCTGCCCGGAGCAATTTCTGCTGTTCGGCTTCCACGTCGATTTTGAAATCGGGATAGAGTTCATCCAGCTTTACGATTTCGGCTTCCGGCAGCCGTTCGTTCAGGGTTTCGAGAATCGTTTTATTGGCTACAGATGCGGCAAGGTTTGTATGGCCGCTGATAATCAATACATTTTTCATATTCATTCTTTTTATTGTTATTTGTTTTATGCACCTACACCACCGTCCACTTTATAGTCGGCTCCGGTTACGAAGCTGGCTTCGTCGCTCGTCAGGAAAGCGACGACGGCGGCAACCTCTTCGGGCTGTCCCATTCTACCGAGAGGCACGCTCTTCGTTACCATATCCTTGTGGGCTTTCGCGGCCTCGTCCGAAAGCTCGGTCTTGCCGTAAATAGGGGTTTCGATGGGCCCCACGCCGAGTGAATTGACACGCACGCCGTCTTTTGCCAACTCTTTCGCCCATGCACGTGTCATGGTATAGACGGCAGCTTTCGAGGCGGCATAGTTCGCCATCGTCGCGATAGGATGGGTTGTCATAGTTGTCGTGACATTCAGGATATTGCCTTTTGCTGCCTTTATCATCGGCAGGCAGGCTTGTGTCAGCATGACAACGGCACGCACGTTGATGGCGAATACCTTGTCGTATTCGTCGATTTTCATCGTTGCAAACGGGGTGACGGGTGCCCATCCGGCATTATTGACAAGAATGTCGAGACGACCGTACCGTTCTCCGACAGTACGGATGATAGTGCGTATCCCGTCTTCCGATTCGAGGTCGATGGCAAGATAGGAGATTTTATCACTGTAAGCAGCCGTTTCGACAAGTGTCGTTTCCGTGCGGCCTACAATCAATACGTTAGCACCTTCATCGGCCAGACGTTGGGCAATAGCTCTTCCGATGCCCGTCCCGGCTCCGGTTACAAGAGCGACTTTGTTGTTCAATGACTTATACATGGGTTATTATTTGTTATTAGGGTTAAATTGCTTGTCGTAATTCAGAAGGAATTTTACGAGTTCGGGATTACGGTGCGACCAGCGGAAGTCGGCAGGTTTGTCGAGCGGACGGATACTTTCCATATCTTCCGGTGTAAGTGTGAAATCGAATACATCCAGATTTTGTTTCATTCGCTCGATGTGCGTGCTTTTCGGGATGGCGATGATGCCGCGTTGCACCAAGTAACGCAGGGCGACTTGCTGTACCGTTTTATTGTATCGTTCGGCCAAAGCCGTCAGTATGGGATTGGTCAGAAGGTCGGGATCGCCTTGTGCCAGTGGGGCCCAAGCCATGATACGTGTATCATAGGGCTTCATTTCAGCTTCAGCATCCCACTGCTGACTGAATACATTGGTTTTTAGTTGGTTTACGGCAGGTTTTATTTCGGCACATTCGGCCATATCCACGAAGCGGTCGGGATAGAAATTCGATAGCCCAATGGCACGGACTTTTCCGGCCTTTACCGCTTTCTCCATCGCCCGCCATGTTCCCGGATAGTCGCTAAACGGCTGATGGATAAGCAGCAGGTCGATGTAATCGGTGCGCAACTTACGGAGCGATTCGTCGATGCTGCGGGTTGCCTTTTCCTCTCCGGCATTGGTAATCCACACTTTGGTCGTGAGAAAAAGTTCATCACGGGACACGCCGCATCTGGCGACGGCATTACCCACGCCCTCTTCGTTATAATAAGCCTGCGCCGTGTCTATCAACCGATAACCCGCGTCGATGGCATCGAGTACGCAACGCTCGCACTCTTCGGGCGATACTTGAAATACACCATATCCTAATACCGGCATTTCGATGCCGTTGTTCAATTTTACAGTCTGCATATGATTCTGTTTTAAGGGTTAATATTCTATTTGTTTTTTGAAATCATTCATGGATTTTGTGCAACCCGATACCTTTTACCGTAAGTAAATCCATGTCATCGTAGATAGGACTTTTCCCTGTCTCCAGCAGGGCGATGGCATCCATTTCCTCTTTGGACAGCGTAAAATCGAGAATATTGAAGTTCTCGATCATCCGTTCCTTATGTACGGATTTCGGGATAACCACGATGTTACGCTGGTTCAGCCAACGAAGAATAATAGCTCCGACGCCCTTATCGTGTTGCTCTGCTATCGCTTTCAATGTAGGATGATTGAATATGTCATTCTGCCCTTCGGCAAAAGGTGCCCATGCTTCGTGCTGGATGCCTTCCTGCTGTAAGAAAGCATTGGCAGCCTGCTGCTGGAAAAACGGATGCGTTTCAAGCTGGTTTACGACGGGTTTTATTTCGTTATGCAAGAAAAGGTCTTGCAGGCGTTCATTAGAGAAACTCGTAACCCCGATAGCCCGGATGCGTCCCTCTTTATAGAGCCGCTCCATCGCCCGCCATGCGGCATAGTAATTCCCGTACGGTTTGTGCATCAAATAGAGGTCAAGATAGTCCAACCCGAGCTTTTTCATCGAGAGGTCGAAAGCCCGCAGGGCATCGTCGTACTCGTAGTCCTGCACCCACAATTTGGTGGTTATGAAGAATTCCTCCCGTTTGATACCGCTTTGCCGGATGGCGTTTCCCAACTGTTCCTCGTTGAAATAAGCCGCGGCCGTATCGAATTTCCGATAACCCGATCTCGATAGCATCATTTACGGCTCGTTCCGTTTCATTTTCAGGAATCTGAAAGACACCGAACCCGATAGCAGGCATCATTACTCCATTGTTTAATCTTACATTTTTCATATCCTTTATGGTTTTTAATTCTGATGCAAAGTTACAGGGTACCTATCATTTTATTGTTTCATTATTCGGGGAAGAATTTTCACTATTCGTGGTTTTTCGTTATTTTTGCAGGAAATGAAAGAGAAATGACACATACAGACTTCGACGGGATTATTTTTGCTGATACATTGCAGGAATTTAATGCTTTACGATATGCAGGAAGAGTAATCCATATTCTTTGCAGCGGAGGAAATATGGGTTTCACGTTTCAGGATACCCGTTATAACATCGCGGCCGGGGATTATGTAATTCTGCCCAACGCCACACTCGTATCGGAATTTTCGGACTCCGAAGACTTTCAAGGTATCCTGATGAACCTTTCGGATGCGTTCGTTTCCTCGATTGCTATTCGCAGCAATTACGGCATTATTGGGTATCTATCACTCTTGCAGAATCCGGTCATGAAACTTTCCTCTCATGATTTTCAAGTATGCGAGCAGGCAATGCGCTGTATCCGGCAACGTCTGAAAGATAAAGAGCATCTGTTTTGGGAAGAATTGATGGGAAGCCTGCTTACGGCGCACATCCTCGACCTTTATGATATTCATGCACGCAGTCAGAATACCATGCAGGTATCGGAGCGTATTACGGTCTTACTGCGAAATTTCATAGAACTGTTATATAACGGCGAATATATCCGAAATCGAGATCTCGATTTTTATGCATCCCGGCTTTGCATAACACCTCATTATCTGTCGGAGATATGTAAAAAGGTAAGCGGCAAACCTGCCACTTATTGGATTGACCGTTTTACTCTTCAAGAGATTACCCGCTTGCTGCGACAAAAAGAGTTGTCTTTAACTACGATTGCCGAGCGAATGAATTTCTCGTCTGTTTCTTATTTCAGTCGGTATGTGCAAAAGAGGATGAAGACAACACCGTCAGAGTATAGGAAAGATATATCTGTCCGCTAAACAACAAGATATTTGTTCAAGATACAAATAAGAACAACCGTTTTATACGGCTGTTTTTTACTTAAATTTTTATTCCTCTGTATACGACTAGATCGTGTTATTGCAGTGGTCCTTTTCCACTTTGAGGAACAACTCGAAGTCGGTGATGAATGTCGGAGTGAGCTTTTTCAGCGCAATATCACTGGCCTTGTATCGCTTTTCGACGAACTCCGCGAGGTGTTTGTAAACGACGCAGTATTTCCAATAGCTGCACAGGCTTTTGAGTTTACCGACCTGCGTCTCGTGGTTCATGCCCAAACCTAAATAGGCATTGCGAACTTTCTCGGCGGTAACATAGTTGTCGCCCGGTTTCAGTTGGCTTTTCGATGGCTTCGGTTTGGCTTCGATATCGCAGTTCGATTCTCTCTAAATCCCTTGTTTACAACCTTCTTGCTCCAATCCGCTCCCATTCTCGAATTTTCTCTTTATCTTTGTCAGAAAAATAAAGCAGTCCATGAAACGACCCAACGTACTTAATTTAACCTGCCCTGCCATCCCCGTAGTTCGGATCGGTTTTGTCGGATTAGGAAACAGGGGCATTCTTGCACTCGAGAGATATATGCACCTGGAAGGCATTGAGGTGAAAGCACTTTGTGATTTGCGGAAGGAAAACATAGAGCGTGCAGAGCGGATTTTGCAGGAGTCCGGCCGCCCCAAGGCTGAGAACTATTCAGAAGAGGGGATGTGGCGCAGGATGTGCGAATGTAAAGAGATAGATCTTGTTTATATTTGTACAGACTGGCTGACTCATACCGAGATTGCGGTTTATGCTTTGCAGCAGGGACGCCATGTCGCTTTGGAGGTTCCTGCCGCCATGAGTGTGGCCGATTGCTGGCGTTTG
>ENA-OQJE01000138-OQJE01000138.1-human-gut-metagenome-genome-assembly--contig:-NODE-138-length-16037-cov-2.867693_pt1 | contig 16037 bp, 14 predicted proteins | sample MGYA00242594_ERZ504760 | MGnify/ENA primary metagenome ERZ504760 (study PRJEB26092, sample SAMD00036358) | human gut metagenome | host: Homo sapiens | study: EMG produced TPA metagenomics assembly of...
TCTCGATCTTGAGCATCTTGGCATCGGGATAATTCGTAGTGACGTACTTCTTTATCGCGTCAGGAACCACAGCGACAGGTACAGCGCTGTATTTGCAATTCACTTCTGTCCAAACCCCTTTCTTATCGAATTCCAATTTGTCTCCATTGGTAAAAATCACATCATAGCTTTTATCAAACCAGTCTGTTTCCATTTTTAGCCATCGCCACCTTGTTATTGGGGAAATGAGTTTTGATAAAAGTTTGTGCAGTCTGAGGCAATTGGTTTACTTGAATAGGTTTGTCATCATCCGCCCATACCACTGTTTGCAACGTAAATAAGCACACTAACAATAATAATACCTTTTTCATAATCGTCATTTTTTTTATTTGGTTCTACATTCTGTTTTCTGATGCAAATATGAAGGGAGATTCTGAAAAGAATTTGAAATTCTGAAAAAAACACGATTTTTTTTCATTGATTATGAGTGGATGTATAAAGTATAAAACAATGCTCCCCACTCTTATATTCATAGCAAAGCCTGAGAGCCTGCATTTTACATATCGTATCTGCTATTGCCAAGCCTAGACCGGTTGAGCCTTCTTTTTTCTTTCCTTGATAAAAACGCTCAAAAATACGCTGGGCATCCAGTGGTTGTGCCGCCCCTGTATTGCAAAACATCACACTGTGGGGAGTAATGACAATCCGGATGTGTCCACCGTCTATATTGTGTACAAAAGCATTCTTCAACAAATTGGTAAGCAACACCACTGCCAGTGTCTCATTTATCGTAAGATAGAAAATACCTTCTTCCTCTACACTTGTTATGATCTCACGATATTGATACACTTCTTTATAGTCCTCCAAATATTGCCTCAATAATTTATTCACTTCTACTTGGGTAGTATCCATAAATTGACCGTTCTCTATCTTCGAAAGCAATAACAAAGACTTGTTCAGCTTCGTTATATGCTCCAAAGTCTGATGGGTTTTCATCAACTCCTCCAATTGGCTTTCTGAAAGATTTTCATCCTCCATCAGCATCTCCAACCGATTACGACAAATAGCTAGTGGTGTCTGCATCTCATGAGATGCATTACCAATAAATTGTTTTTGCTGTTCGAACATCTGCTCACTGCGCTCTGCATAACGAACAGCCGCCTCATTCAATTTTCTGAATTCTGAAACCCGGGTATTATTTTGTAAAGGCTCGTTTCCTTTACCGATACGATATTTATCCAACCAATGAAGCAATACATAAAGAGGACGCATATTTCGATAAAACACCCACACATTAATAACAATTATAGTCAGTAATAAAGCTATATAAAGAAAAAATCATCCAACCTGCCATAGCATCTTTCAAATCATCTTTTTCTATAGAAGGGGTCGCTACCGTCAATTCAAAAAACTTTTCGCCATCATCCTTAAAAATGGTAGTAAGGATTCGTGCAGGTTCAGTTTCATCTTTTTCGGGAATATAAACCATAGAATCCTTATAAAGGATATCATCACGAGATCCTGCATATTCCTTTGTCACTTCACGCAGGAAATACTGATTGTTGGAAGCTGTATTTTTTAGAAGGAAGCTCCTCTCCCGCCAATGCACGTATGATGATAATTTCAGAATAATCTTCCAATGAGTCATCCACTTCATCATTCACCTCATCCATTACAGTAAAATAGAAAAGGATGGCCCAGCCAGTCAATAAAACCGACAACACTAACGATATACGGATAATGACATAATAAATCAATTTCATTTATTCCACTACCATTTTATATCCAAAACCATAAACAGCCTTCAGTTCAGGAGTAGCTCCTGCCTCTTTCAACCTCTTTCGTAAATTCTTTATTTGGGCATAGATAAAATCAAAATTATCGACTTGATCTATATGGTCGCCCCATACGGATTCGGCAAGTGTGTTTTTATTAACCAATCTGCCGGGACGGTTCATAAAATAAACCAGAATATCATATTCCTTACGGTTCAGTTCAATCTTTTTTCCAGCTACGGTCACCCCATATTTATCGGGAAAAATTTCTATATTTCCGTATTTGATACTATTTTCCCCACCTTGCTGATGACGGCGTATCACACTTTTGATACGTGCATTCAGTTCCACCAAATGAAAAGGTTTAGGCAGATAATCATCAGCTCCGAGATCCAATCCTAGCACTTTGTCTTCTATAGAATCTTTGGCTGAAAGAATGATAACATTTTCCCGTTTATGCTATTTTTTTTAACTTTTCCAACAAATCCAAGCCACTCCCATCCGGCAACATAATATCCAGCAAAATACAGTCATAATCATAATCCTCTATCTTTTGTAATGCAGTACGGTAATCGGCAGCAATTTCCACCACATAACGCTCCTTTTCCAATGAACGCTGAGTCACTTCACGCAAATTAGCATCGTCTTCTACTAATAGTATTTTCATAAGTCCAACTTTTGGTTCTTAAAGACAAAGAAACAAGATAATTCTGAAAAAACACTGAAATAAGAAAAAAACGAAGTAACCATACAATTTTTTCCATCAACCAACCAATAAACAACAAATATCAAACTGAAAAACGTTATCAACAATACAATCAGCCCCCTGCATCTACCACAACAAGATGCAAGGGGCCACACACAACTCTCTCTAATCAAACCCTAATTATTTGATTTCCATTTGAGAAAAATCCATTTGGCTCAAACCTACTGGTGACGGTGTTTCTTTTAAATCAAAAGTGACTTCCTTCTCACCATTTTTAGCCGAGTTTATTTTTACCTTTATACCCTTTGTTTCCGATGTTATTTCCAAAGAATTCAAATTAAAGGATACCGCACCGTTTCTCCAATAACCAGTAGTATCAGCATACGTATTGTAACGATATTCTAAATGAATATAGCCATCCTGGTCGGGCGTAATTGTAGTGTTCTTTACCAAACTAACCAAATGTTTCATTTTAGAAGGCATATTCTGATTAAAAATAATATTTAAATAACCACCACTAATCCACATATTACCTTCAAATATATCTACAGGATCATTGCCAAACGTTTCTTCATTCTCTGCTGTTAACTCCTCTATAGGTTTAGTTAGAATTTCCTTTATATTCAACACTTTGACTGAACAATCATATCCTTCCGGATAATTATCATACAGAGGATTGAAATAAAGAATAACTCGTTGTCCATCTATCGGGGAATACCAAAAATAATCAGTAGTTGCAGGCCAAATTTGTCCCCATCTGTCACCGGTAAAGTCATATACATGGGCACCTTTCACATTTACAGTAGCCCAATCCACTGCCACATCACCAAGAGAGTAGCCATCACCATCATCACATGATTGGAAAGTGACTCCCATAACTACTAGGAATGCTAATAATAAAAGGTTCAACTTTTTCATAACCATAATGTATTAATCTATTTTCTACTCTTAAAAGTAAAAAAGAGATCAAATACTGCATTTCATCCATTAATATTAACTTATTTTCAGTAAAAGACTTGTAGAAAAACTAGATTCATTAAGAAAAAAATAGAAGCTTCCCGATTCGTCACGAACCGGGAAGCTTAAAACTGAGTTATATACAGATTTTCCCATTCAGGGGGAACATGGCTTTTCTATCAGCTTTTCACCCTTGTTTTGTTAAGGTAAATGGTTATATATTTAAAAGTTTAGTTTTTAGCGTATTATGTTAATTCACATAACAAAAAATATACCACGGGGCATAGTACCATTCAATACACTAAAAATCAACAGAATAATCATTTTTTTATTTTCCACATTATGTGGAAATACCACAATTTCATTCCACAATTTTGTAGAATTAATCCCCGTTTTTAAAATATATCTTTATCTTTGTAGAATTGATTACTCACTAAACAATATAATTACTATGAAAAAAAGACATTACGGAATGCTCTCATTGGCATTTACTTCATGCTTGGCTGTTCATGCGGAAAATAAAAATCAAAACACAGACAAGCCCAATGTCATCTTCATTTATGCTGATGATTTAGGATATGGTGACTTGGAGTGTTATGGAGCAAAAAACGTACAAACTCCAAATGTCAACCGTCTGGCATCCGAAGGGATACGATTTATCAACGCACACGCCACTGCCGCTACCAGTACCCCATCCAGATATTCCATGCTGACCGGAGAATATGCATGGCGTAAACCCGGAACAGATGTAGCTGCAGGCAATGCAGGAATGATTATACGCCCCGAGCAGTATACTATGGCAGATATGTTTAAAAGCTCCGGATATGCCACAGGAGCATTTGGCAAATGGCATTTAGGATTAGGTGATAAAACTGCACAACAAGACTGGAATGCCCCTCTCTCCGCTTCTCTAGGTGATTTGGGGTTTGACTATTCCTATATCATGGCAGCCACAGCCGACCGGGTTCCCTGTGTATTTATCGAGAATGGTCAAGTAGCCAATTATGATCCTTCAGCTCCGATAGAAGTAAGCTATATAAAAAATTTCCCCGGTGAACCTACCGGAAAAGACAATCCTGAACTTTTATATAATCTGAAGCCGAGCCACGGTCATGATATGTCTATCGTGAACGGCATCAGCCGAATCGGTTATATGAAAGGAGGTGGCAAAGCATTATGGAAAGATGAAAATATAGCCGATTCCATTACCGCACATGCAGTTGATTTTATCAAACAACATAAAGACGAGCCTTTCTTTATGTATTTCGCCACTAATGATGTGCATGTTCCCCGTTTTCCACACAATCGCTTCCGTGGTAAAAACAAGATGGGACTGCGCGGTGATGCTATCGCACAATTTGACTGGAGTGTAGGTCAGTTACTCGAGGCCCTCGATAAAATGGGATTGACCCAGAACACATTAATTATTCTTTCCAGCGACAATGGACCGGTAGTAGACGACGGATACGATGACAAGGCAGAAGAGCTACTGAACGGGCACGAACCTGCCGGTAACCTGAGAGGTGGAAAATACAGTGCATTTGAAGGGGGTACCCGTGTTCCTGTAATTGTACACTGGCCTAAAGCTATCAACAAGCCGGAAGTCAGCGATGTGCTTATTTCACAAATAGACTGGTTGGCATCACTGGCTTCTTTGGTAGATGCCCGTATTCCGAAAGGAAGTGCTCCCGACAGCTACAATCGGTTAGCAAATTTATTAGGACAAGACAAAACAGACCGCCCATGGGTTATTGAACAGGCATCCAATCACACCCTATCCGTGCGTACTAAAGATTGGAAATTTATTGAAGGCAGCGATGGTCCTAAAATGATTCCTTGGGGGCCAAAAATTGAAACTGGTTATTTAGGTATTCCCCAGTTATATGATATGAAACAAGCAGGGGAAAAAGTGAATTTAGCGACTGAACATCCCGAAAAAGTATTCGAATTACAACAAATATTAAGAAAAGTACGAGATAAAAGTATTCAGATGAAGTAACATGTTGAATACACACCAACCAAATATTTCCCAAAGGGTGAATCAAGACAAAAGAATCACATAAAGGGTCTTGAATTCACCCTCTTTTTTAATCAAAAGAATTTCAAAATAGTCCTCATTTCAAAAGAACCAATCCTTATAGACAAGGATCCTTTTCTTTCTTTAAAGTCAAAGTTTTTATAGAAAAACAACTTGAACACTTTCACAAGAATGGGTTACACATAAAAACTCTCAAAGATACAAGACACGTTTTCCACTTAAAAAAAGAAATCTCAAATTATTTCTTTATTTTCCCTTCATTCACCAGTTCAGACAGCGCCCTAGCCAATGACGGACGAGTAACTCCCAGCTTCTGCGCCACCTCCTGCTGATTATGAATAGCAGAATGTGTTTCTAGATATTTCAACAAACGAGTCTTTAAATTCAACAAAGCAAACTCATTCAATTTCCTGCTTAAAAAGACACTCCTGTCCGAAATATCCTTCAAAAAATTCTGCATCATCAATGGATGCAAACGCATAAATTCTAAAAATCGTTCTTTACCTATTATAAAAACCTCACAAAGTCCTATTGCTTCTACATTAACGGGAAAACGATTTTCAGTGGCAAAAATAAAAGCCGAGGCCAGCAAGTTAGGAGCTCCAATTTCTTCTACCGTCAGTTCTTTCCCTTCATCATTTATCATTCCCGCCCGTACCCTTCCCGATGCAAGAATGTACAGCCCTTTACATAAGTCACCTTGCCGGGCAATGATATCACCCGGTTCAAAGTGTTTCAAACTATTCGGAAGTCCGAATAGTAAAGCAACCAATTCTTCTTCTTTCATTCCCTGAAAAGGAGCTATCTGCAATAATCCTGTCAGTTCCATCCTACTTTCTTTTAACTGTTATTTGTATCCGCTGTAACATATGGTACAACTTAAAAGACGAAAACCATGTACTTTTGCACAAAAGTAATAGAAATCATTAAAATGAGAAAAGATATGGAGAATAACATGTTTTGTTTCCAATGTCAGGAAACAGCCAAAGGTTTCGGTTGCACCTTAAAAGGTGTTTGTGGAAAAAATGCAACTACAGCACGTACTATGGATTTATTGCTTTTTGTAGTACGAGGAATTTCTGTTGTGGCAGATCAATTGCGCCAACATTCCCTCCCCGTTAAAAAAGATGTGGACAATTTTATTGTAGACGCCTTATTCTGTACCATTACCAATGCCAATTTCGACGACGAAAGCATTATGAAACGCATTGACAAAGGATTAGTAATACGTAATGACCTTAAACATCAAGCTTTTGCCAAGGATATTCCTCTGCCGGAAGCCGATGAGTTAAATTGGAAAGGCAGTCACGATGAATATGATGCAAAAGCCGCAACAGTCGGAGTTTTGCGTGAAAAAAACGAGGACCTACGCTCTTTAAAAGAACTGATTATGTATGGTCTAAAGGGAATGGCTGCTTATCTGGAACATGCCATGAGGTTAGGACATAATGACGAAAGTATTCATCGTTTCATGCAGAACACCATCGCACAAATTACAACAAAATCTTTATCGGCAGATGAACTGACTGTATTAGCACTGAGAACAGGTGAAATAGGCGTTCGAACAATGGCTTTGCTCGACAAAGCAAATACTTCCAGTTATGGCAATCCAGAAATTACCCGTGTAAATATCGGAACTGGTACCCGACCCGGTATTCTGATAAGCGGACATGACCTGCATGATCTGGAAGAATTGTTGGAACAAACCAAGGATAGCGGCGTGGACGTATATACTCACGGTGAAATGCTTCCTGCACATTACTATCCGGCATTTAAAAAATATACACATTTTGTAGGAAACTATGGAAATGCCTGGTGGAAACAACGGGAGGAGTTTACCTCGTTCAATGGTCCTATCCTGTTCACAACCAACTGCATCGTTCCTCCTCTGCCCAATGCCACTTATAAAGAACGCATGTTTACCACTAATTCTACCGGATATCCCGGTTGCAAGCATATTACAGCAGATGAGAAAGGACATAAGGACTATACTGAAATAATAGAAACAGCCAAACAATGTGCCGCACCGACAGAAATAGAACATGGAGAAATCATGGGTGGTTTTGCCCATAATCAGGTATTTCAACTAGCAGACAAGGTAGTAGAAGCGGTAAAGAGCGGAGCTATCCGTAAGTTCATCGTCATGGCAGGTTGTGACGGGCGTATGCGCAGTCGTGATTACTACACCACTTTTGCCGAGATGCTCCCCAAAGACACAGTCATTTTGACTGCGGGATGTGCTAAATATCGTTATAACAAACTAGGGTTAGGTGACATTAATGGCATTCCGCGTGTTTTAGATGCAGGACAATGTAACGATAGCTATTCATTGGCAGTCATCGCCCTCAAACTGAAGGAAGTATTCGGGCTACATGACATCAATGAACTGCCCATTGTTTACAATATCGCCTGGTATGAACAGAAAGCGGTAATCGTATTGCTGGCATTACTCAGTTTGGGAATAAAAGAGATTCATCTCGGTCCCACCTTACCCGCATTCCTCTCGCCCAACGTGACGAAAGTACTAGTCGAGAACTTTGGAGTAAGCGGTATCGGTACAGTAGAAAGTGATATGAAAAAATTAGGATTAATGAACGAATAAACGGAATAATTATGAAACAGAAAAATTACAATTCATGTACAGTCGGACAAATTGTAGCCGGCAACTTTGATACAACCAAAGTATTCTCCCGTTACCATATTGATTTTTGCTGCCATGGCAATACTCCGTTTGCAGAAGCCTGCCGGAACCGCGGTATTGATCCCGAAGCAGTAGCACGTGAATTAAATGAATTACAAGAGAATACGGTTAGTAATGCTCCTGACTTTGCCGGATGGCCCATCGATTTATTAATAGACTACGTATTGAAAATACACCATCGGGGAATCCGTGCCAAAGGTCCGCAAATAGAAGCATTATTAGCCAAAGTAACCGAAGCGCATTCAAAGAATCATCCAGAGTTATTGCAAGTCCAAGCACTGTTCCGCGACTCGCTTCTTGATTTGGAAAATCATTTATCAAAAGAAGAGAATGTATTATTTCCTTATGTTTATGAAATGTTCCAAGCCAAAGAGGAAGGTTTGAAAGTAGCTAAATTCCATTGCGGCACCATTCTATATCCCATCGAAGTGATGGAAGATGAACATAATCACGAAGGAGAACGTTTTGAAAAAATCTCTTCATTAACCAATGGATTCACCGCCCCTGAAGATGCTTGTGCCAGCTTCCGCTTGGTTTTACAACAATTGAAACAATTTGAAGAGGCATTACATGAACATATCCACCTGGAAAACAATATCATTTTTCCCAGAGCATTAGAATTGGAAAAGGAGGAAGCCATCTGATAACTACACAATGACACTTCCATTTACAAAAGTGCCCAAAGTGAAATAATACAAAAATCACTTTGGGCATCTTCATGTATTATAACCCACGCTCCACTATATAATCTTGTCCCTGTTCTGTCATCAAGTCATATTCATACACCTTATACAAAGCAGGGTATTGCGGGTTTATCTCCTTGGAAATCAAAGGCTCTTTGATCTCTGCCTGCATATAATATTCATTCGGGTTCTTACCTTTTGCCTCTTTTAATCCAACCCCACGCAAAGGAACATACGAACGTAAACGTAAATTACCTCCCAAACGGGAATGAATCTTCGCTTTATCCAGCTGCACGCCATTCCAGTTCATATCCACCACAAATCCTCCACGGGCAACCAATCCTTGCACACTTCCTGTGGCCCAGGCATCCGGAAGAGCCGGAAGCAAATGTACAGCTCCGTCATGGCTCTGCAACAACATTTCAGCCACACCGGCAGTATAGCCAAAGTTGCCGTCAATCTGGAAAGGCGGATGAGCATCAAACAGATTAGGATAAGTCCGTCCTTGCGGATAAGCTTCTTTCACTTCATCTCCAGGCAGCAGCTTCAACATATTATTAATAATCCGGAACGCATGATTACCGTCCAGCAAACGGGCCCACAGATTAACTTTCCAGCCAATGGACCAACCGGTAGCTTCGTCACCACGCTGTAACAACGTATTTTTAGCTGCCTGGAAAAGTAAAGGATGAGTGTAAGGAGATATCTGATTACTAGGGAACAATCCATATACATGAGAAATATGGCGATGCTTGTCATTCGGATTATCTAAATCTTCCAGCCATTCTTGTAACTGATTGTATTTCCCGATCTGCATCGGGGCCAGACGATTTAACATAGACCGCAAAGAATCTTGATAAGAAGCGGACATTTTCAGAATTCTTGATGCATGCAATGCATTGCTAAGCACATCGAAAATTATCTGATTATCCATAGTACAACCTGCTACAATCGTTGAAGCTTTTTTAGTATCCTCTCCCGAAGGTCCATGTTCCGGAGACATGGACGGAGCAGTCACCATCCAACCGTATTCAGGATGTTCAATTAAATAATCAAGATAAAAATCAGCAGCTCCTTTTAATGCCGGATAGGCTTCGGAAAGAAACAGCTTGTCCCCACTATATAAATAATGCTGCCACAAGTGGGTAGTCAACCAAGCACCTCCCATGGGCCATGTACCATAAAACGCTTTATCCACCGGACCGGTGGCACGCCATATATCTGTATTGTGATGAGCCACCCATCCGTTGCATCCATACATAGTCCGTGCCGTTTCCCTGCCGGTAACTGATAATTCTTTCACCATTTCGAACAAGGGCTGGTGTGTTTCACTCAGATTGGTCACTTCAGCCGGCCAATAATTCATTTCCGTATTAATATTGATGGTATATTTTCCATCCCATGGAGCAGCCAGTTTATTATTCCATATACCTTGCAAATTGGCAGGCTGACCTCCCGGCTGGGAGGAGGAAATAAGCAAATAACGTCCATACTGAAAAAGCAACACCGCCAAAGAAACATCCTTACCCTCATTGAACAGTTCGATGCGTTTGACAGTTTCCAGCTTAGCCCGCTCACTGGTTCCCAAATCCAATCTTACACGGTCAAACTGCTCTTTATAAAGAGCTATATGCTCCTGTAAAACCTGACTATAAGGGCGTCCCAATGCCAGAGAAAGATATCCAGACGCTTTTTTACTCTCATTGCCACTTATATCGTGATAATTAATAAAATTCGTACCCGATGAAACATACAGAGTAACACTGTCCGCTCCTTCCACTGTAATGTTTTGGTCATCAATTTTCACCTTACCCCCATCCACATCAGCCTGCGTCTGTGTTTCCATACGAATCAATCCTTTCACTCCCTCATGATCCCTACCCTTTCCAGTCAGAACCAATTTTTTTTCCTTTCCTGCTGACTTTATGTTCCAATGGCGACACATATCCGACCTTAAAATTCAGTTTCCCCGGCCGGTCTGCTGTCAAACGGACCACTATCACCTTATCAGGAAATGATGCAAAAACTTCACGTTGAAAAGTCACGCCATCCACTTTATAGCGAGTAGTAGCCACCGCACGTTCCAAATCCAGATCACGATAATAATCGGTTACCTTTTTCATGTCCGGGAGTTTCTATAATCAAACTGCCGATTGTTTGATAGGGCATACCATGTTTCCCGGCATAAAAATTATCTTGAATCAAGTTTTGAGCCTCCATGTTTTTTCCGGCAAAAATCAGTTCACGCACTTGGGGCAGACTTTTCAATGCTTCCGGCCTGTCATTCCGGTAAGGACTGCCTCCCCACATGGTTTCATCGTTTAGTTGAAGTTCTTCACGGGCCGTTCCGCCATATACCATCGCTCCCATCCGGGAATTGCCGACCGGAAGCGCTTCCACCCACGTTCCGGCAGGTTGCTTATACCACAATTTCAGATCACCCGCCTGAATAGATAACGAAAAAGACAATAAAATGCCTGCTAATAATGAATAAGTTTTCATGGTCAATAGATATTGTATAATGTACAAATATAATTCTATTAACCATACAAACGAAAAGACAGAGGCATTTTATTGTCTAAAAAACAATTATGATAAAGAAAAGACCAAATATTACAACTCCTCCCTATCTGATAATCATATTCCTATTCAGCATCCACCCTGAGAGGTTCTTCTTTTTCCATATCTACTTGGACTCACTTTAAAATGTTTCTTGAATACTTCACGGAAATATTTACCATCACAAAAGCCAGTCATTTCTGCCACTTCTGATACGGACTTTCCACCCTCTTTCAACAATTCCGCCGCACGGTTTAAGCGTATCAGCCGGATATAATCTGCCGGCGCCTGTCCTGTCAATGCTTTCAATTTATTATAAAAACTGGAGCGACTCATGTTTTGCAATGAACAAAGCGAATCTACAGTAAAATCAGGATCATCCAAATTATCCTCCACGTTTTTACGCACCCCCGATATAAATTTCCAATCAAGGGCATTTAAACAATTTTTTCCTACCGGCTCTTCCAATATTTCTGCGGCCATATTCAAAGAGCCATATTTTTCGCGCAGCAATGCTCTATTTGCAAGCAGATTAGCAATTCTCGCTCTCAGGATTTTCAAATTAAAAGGTTTGGTAATATAATCGTCCGCCCCTACTTTCAACCCTTCCAGAATATTCCGTTCGTCCCCCAACGCCGTTAACAACAAAATGGGAATATGAGACGTTTCTATATCACCTTTTATAGTCACACACAATTCATCCCCTCCCATTTCGGGCATCATAATATCCGACAAGATAAGTTCCGGCCAAAACTCCTTCACAATGATGCATGCTTCTTTTCCATTACAACAAGCCTGCACATTATATATATCCGAAAGAGAATCTATCAGGTAAGTCCGCAATTCATCATTATCTTCCACTACTAAAATGCGTGGTAAAGCACCATTATCAACAATTTCAGAAGATTTCCCAGAATGATCTGCAACCGCAATCTCATCCATCCTTCCTTTCTTCATTTCCCGTTCAGGCTCAATCTGAATACATTTACGCAAATGTTCCCGCCCCTTTAAAAAAGTTACCTTTATAGTAGTACCCTGATGTTCCACACTTTTTACCTCTATTTCACCACCGTGCAGACGTATCAGTTTTCGTGTCAGCATGAGCCCGATGCCACTCCCTGTGATTTTCGAATTAATAGCGTTTACTCCACGAAAATGCATCTTGAACAATTTATTATGTTCTTTAGATGATATTCCGATACCTGTATCTTTCACTTCCAGTTTCCAAGTATCCTTATTCTCCTGCACCGAAACACGAACCATACCATATTCAGGTGTATATTTCATCGCATTCGAGATCAGATTTTTCAAAATAGAATCCATCTTCTCTTTATCAAACCATACTTCCAGTCCTTCCTCCACATTACAGTCGCAGGTAAAATCCAAATGTTTAAAAGCAGCATAAGAACGGAAAGTATCACAAACATCCTGTAAATAAGATTTCAAGTCATATTGAGCAATAAACAACTCAGAAGAATAAACATCCGTCCGTTCAAAATTTATCAAATTAGTAGTCAGCCGCAACAGTACATCTACATTCCTTAAGGCAATCTTCATCCTTTTCTTTCCACGGTCACTAAAACTTTCTTTCTCAAACAATTCCTCCAAAGGGGCTTTTATCAATGTAAGCGGTGTACGGATATCATGAGCCGTATTGATAAAAAAACGAGTTTTCTCATCTGATATTTTTTTTTGCTTCTTTAAATTCAAGACACGATAAATAATAACAAATAGGGATAACGCAAGAATCACATACCCTAATATAGCCCAAAAACTCAACCACAAAGGACGGGCTATCATAATTGTCAGTACACGTTCTTCAAAAACCAATTGTTGTTCCTCTTTGGAAACAGCCCGGATGCGCAGCGTGTATTTACCGGGATCCAAACTTGTATAACGTATGAGATTAGAAGTTCCCGGCTGGCTCCATTCATTGTAAAATCCATCCAATTTCCATGAAAACAACACATTAGAGGGATAATCATAATTAATAGAAGATAATACCAAAGAAAAAGTATTCTGATCATAATTCAGCTTTAAGACCTGCGTTTCATTTATATCTTTTTCCAATGGAGAATCTTCATCTCCAGGATAAACCGGCTGATAAGATATCTGAAAATCGCTTAATATCATTTTTTTGTAAACATAAGTAGGGAATCTCAATTTTTCCGGAAATTCAACAGCACCATCCGTACTCCCCAGAACAAAACCTCCATTCCTGCATAATGTACCGGAAGACGGATTAAAACATGCCGACAAAAGTCCCTGCTCGCTGGTCCGATTGTGAAAAGTTTTATCTTTTATCTGAAAACTAGTAATTCCATCCTCCGTACTCATAATGATACATCCATCCATTTCAGGTAAAATGGTATATATATTATTAGAAACCAATGCACAATTACCTGTATAATAATGTACAAAATTTTTATTACGATGATCATAAGTCAGTACTCCCGAACCATTCGTTCCTATATATAACAACCCATCAGCCGACTGATACAGTGTATTGATATAGCTAGACTCTACAGGCATTGCGATATATTGATAATCGCCGGAATCTCTATCCAGCAGATAAAGCCCTGCAACTGTACCAATCCACATGTGGCGACTATCTTTTTCCGCAATAGCGGTTATCGAGCTTACCCCCGGATACAAACGGACACTATTATCCTTTAGATCAAAGCACTTCAAATTATAGAATCCTCCCGACCATATATATCCCTGCGAATCCTTTATCATACCACGAATATATTTATCCGGCTGCATATTTATAGAAGTAAGCAAAAAAGGAGAGAAATATTCTACAGACAAACTCTCTTTATTAATTTTATACAAACCGGAGGTATATCCCCCCGCCCATATTATTCCAGGAGAAACCTCACATAAAGTAATGAAAATATGATTTTTATCCTTCAAATGATGATCAGTAGAGTTTAAAAACGAGTGCCACTTTTTAGTTTGTCTGTTATAAAGGCTGATTCCGTTACTGGTTCCAAACCACAAATCTCCATCACTATCCTCAATGACAGAATGTACCTGGTCGTTTACCAACGACTGCTGGTTCCCAATAGAATGTTTTATCCAATAATAATTTTTATACCGATTATCCACTATCGTAACTCCTGTCGGATAATTAGCCAGCCAAATACGTTTTTCTTCATCAATATAAACAACATTAATATTGTTTCCGTTCATTGTATTATTGCTTTCATAATCAGCAGTAATATAAGGATGTGTAACACATGTATTCACATCCACTTTATGTATTCCCATCCCTTCCGTAGCAATCAGCAGTTCTTTCTCATTCAAAGGACAGATTCTGGTAATATTTACATCACTCAAATCAATAGAGGAACGGACAATCTGGCGAGTGTTCATATCAAAAGCAAAAATACCTTCCTCAAAGGTTCCGACAAATAATTTTTGAGATGCCGAATGAAAATACAATTCATTCACTTGTGAACTGATATCACACAAAGATTCTATCGGAATAACTCTCAATGCATTATTTTTCAATTCCGTAAAGCGTATTCCCCTTTCAGTCGCAATGAAAAAATGGCTGCTATCTACTTGTTCTACCATTTGTACATTTCCATGCATCACGTTAGCTACCTTACGGATACCAGTATCCTTTATATTATAAAGTACAATAGAGTCCTTGCCGCACAACCATATATTATCACTATGATCCATATACCCACACGTAACCCCTTCTGAGGCATCGGACAATTTATACACTACCTTGAACCGGTCATATAATTCATCATAGTAAAAGACACCTCCTTTCTTGCTAATCACCCATAAACGCCCCTCATCTCCTTTATATAACCACCCAAGATAAATAGAGGAGGTCAAACTTTTACTTTCATCCAGCAACTTATAGTGCCTTATTTCCTTACCATCATAGCGGTCCATGCCCTCATTAGTCAAAAACCACATATACCCTTTAGAATCTTTCTGGATATCAAATATCCTACGGTTACTGAGTCCATCCTCTATCCCTATATATTTATATGTCTGCGCAAAAGAGATTAAAGGAATAAACATCAATACGAAACTAATGTTTTTCATTTCAAAAATGTGCGTGTGTTATCTACAAATATCTACGTTAATGTAATAGACTACAAAATCAATAAAGAATTACATCAAAACAAAAAAAACAGATATTTTTCACAAGCTATTTTTTATATAACTCTCTTATTTCTACTATAAAGGACCATAATTCCTATTTTCTATCCTTAAAAAGAACAAGGGAAATACCTATATGATATTTTACATATTGTAACCGATTTTATTCATAAAACAAGCTATCAACCAACATAATCATTTCGTTTTGCGATTTATCAAAGCTTCACGACATACCAGTTCTTTATGAATCTGATACAGACGAATGTTCAATAACCCTGACATACTTCGCAGAAACGCTATATCCCGCTTCACTTCAAACAAATAAAAAAGACCCTGATTCCGTTAAGAATCAGAGCTTTTCCTAATTTTGCTTTCTTGAGAAGCGGTGCGTACGGGACTCGAACCCGTGACCCCATGCGTGACAGGCATGTATTCTAACCAACTGAACTAACGCACCAAATTTCATTTTTCTTATACTGCATCTCTCTCGATTGCGGTTGCAAAGGTACGC
>ENA-OQJE01000142-OQJE01000142.1-human-gut-metagenome-genome-assembly--contig:-NODE-142-length-15532-cov-3.398247_pt1 | contig 15532 bp, 10 predicted proteins | sample MGYA00242594_ERZ504760 | MGnify/ENA primary metagenome ERZ504760 (study PRJEB26092, sample SAMD00036358) | human gut metagenome | host: Homo sapiens | study: EMG produced TPA metagenomics assembly of...
AAAAGACAATCGTAAGCCTGGTTACAGTGATCTGTTCTGTGTGTCCGGACCATCGGCGGAAGGGCCTTATACTAGTCCGTCAACGAAATTTGCACCGACTTATTCCGAGGGACCGTGTGCCGTGAAAGTAGGTGATGAATGGTTGATTTATTTTGATGTTTATCGGGAAGGTCGGTTTGGAGCCGTAGCGACAAAGGATTTTAAGACCTTTACTCCTATAGACAATCAGATTTCTATTCCGCAAGGACATAAGCATGGTACTATTATAAAAGTTCCTGAATCAGTTTTGCTGAACCTGAAAGCGGAGGAAGCTAAAAGATTCCCTCAAAAAGACTAGTTATTACCCTGAATTGTTTACTTGAATAAGTTACTTTGGGCTTTGAAATTTATATGATAAATGCGCAAATGAAAAACAAGAATCTGGTATTATTTGTTCTTCTCCTTTTGTTGGGGGGAGGAATTGACTTCGGCGTCAGCCCAAGGAAAGTCCGGGATCTATAAACCTTGGAGCCATGGACGACTGAAAGTAAGTAAAGAAAAATCGTTATCTGATGAATGCGGACGGAACTCCTTTTTTTCTGGTTGGGGGGATAACAGGATAGGCTGTTGCCCGAGAAACTGAACAGGGATGAAGTTGCTTATTATCTGGAACATTGTCGTCAGGCAGGATTTAATGTGGTACAAGTACAGACTATAAATGGAGTCCCTGCTATGAATTTCTATGGTCAGTATTCCATGATAGATGGCTTTAACTTTAAGAATATAGACAGAAAAGGAGTTTATGGATATTGGGACCACATGGACTATATTATTCAGAAAGCTGAGCAGAACGGTATTTATATAGCGATGGTATGTATCTGGGGAGGTTTGGTACGCTCCGGAAAGATGAATGTCGAAGAGGCCAAGGCGTATGGTAAATTTTTAGGTGAACGATATAAAGATGCTCCTAATATCATTTGGGTAATCGGTGGAGATACATACGCCGACCGGAATACCGAGATTTGGGAAGCCTTGGCAAACAGCATTCTTGCTGTGGACAAGAATCATATAATGACTTTTCATCCGTTTGGCCGTACATCTAGTGCTGCACATCTGAATAATAAGGAGTGGATGGATATGAATATGTTCCAAAGTGGGCACAGACGCTATGGTCAGAAAAAAGGAGATGGTGATACTTCTGTAACCGGATTGGAGGAGGACAATTGGCGTTATGTAGAAGATGCTTTGTCTATGACTCCATTGAAGCCTGTTTTGGATGCAGAACCCAGTTATGAAGGTATTCCTCAGGGATTGCATGATCCTGCCCAGCCACTCTGGCGTGACTGTGATGTAAGACGCTATGGGTATTGGTCTGTTTTTGCGGGTTCTTGCGGACATACGTACGGACATAACAATATCATGCAGTTCTTGAAACCGGGTACACCGGGTGGATATGGGGCTGATGGAATAGAGAAACCTTGGTATAAGGCGATGCAGGATCCCGGCTTCAATCAGATGAAATATCTGAAGAATCTGATGTTAACTTTCCCTTATTTTGAACGTGTACCAGATCAAAGTGTGATTGCCGGTACGAATGGGAATCGTTATGATAGAGCCATTGCTACTCGCGGAAAGGATTATTTGTTAGTATACAATTATTCCGGAAACCCGATGTCTGTTGACTTGACTAAAATCAGTGGCGCAAAAAAGAAAGTATGGTGGTATAGCCCTAAGGATGGAAAACTTTCTTTTATAGGGGAATTTGATAGTAAAATTACTCCTTTTATCTATGATGGCAGTTATAACCGAGATAATGATCAGGTATTGATTGCTGTAGATTCAAATAAGAATTATATTTCTACCAAATGGTTCGAACTTCCCATGGTAAATCAATAGTGTTTTGAGGAATACAGCCAAAAAGTCTTATTAAGTCTTAATGAAACGGGAAAAGTCAATGCGGAAATTGTAATTTTGAAAAAACACATTTACAAATGAAACGCATTGGCTTTTTCTTATTCTTTTGCATTCTTTCCTTGTATGGTCTGGCACAAGCTGAAAATGACAAGGATACGCTCATCATTCGACAAGATAAAATCAATGAATTTATCAATGAGATGAATGAGGTTGATAAAAGTATGGATTTTATAAACGAACCTCCTACGTTGACACTTCCCGTTTTATCTGATACGCTGCGGATGCCAAAATTTGATTTAACTCCTCGTGAAGAAATGTCTAAAATATCTCCCTATACTTTTTCCGGGAATCCTTTCGGCCATGATTATATAGATGGACGTGCTTGTCAGATTAATAATACAGGGATTCTGAGTGGTTATCATTCATTTCAAGGATTGTCTTCTATAGGCGAGGCACGCAATGTCGGGGTGATGTATACCCAGCGGCTCAATGATTTTATAACCGTGACAGGAGGAGTATATGCTGCTAAATACAATGTATATGGAGTCCGCTTTAATGATTTCGGTGGTAAGGGAAAATTGTCTTTTCGCATTAATGACAGGATGAAAATTAATATGTTCGGCACATATTCTGTGTATAATGGATACGGCATGACTCCAGCCTCTCAGCTTTTTATGAATCAAAATTCATACGGAGGTACTTTGGAATTCAAAATATCGGATAGTTTCGGTATTGAAGCGGGGGCAGAGAGGGAATTTAATCCGATGACCCGCAAATGGGAAACCCATCCTATTATTATGCCGGTATTCTATTAATGATAAATTGTGTATCTTTACGGCATGAATGAAGAAATAGCAGAGTATTACGAAGAATTATACAGGCTTTATATAGATGAGAACCAGCCATTAGAACGCCGTTACAGACAATTGCGTGAATCATTGGAGCGTGTGGTGCGTGAACGGATACAAGGGAATAGTTTGCAGATCACTGATTTGGCCGCCCGTATTAATTATGTAGCCACTCAATATGAACTGGATATAAAAGAGCAGAACCAGTTACATACATTTCGTTTGACTTCCAATGATATTTTGAATCATCGTAAGTTTCCTGCCAAAGAAGAGTTTCTACGTGATTTACGTGCAGTGGCTTTTGCGTATAGGAAGATGTTTGCACAAGATATTCCTTTGAAATTATTCTCGGTTCTTCCTAAACAAGAAATAACATCTTTAGGGAAAAAAGAAAAGAAGGAATACATCCGTCGTATACGGGTATGCTTTGATTATGCCGATGATACCTATCTGTATGTACATCCTGTAGATATAATAGCTGATGAACCTATTCGGGTTGTTTATAATAAACCCGGTATAAACCATGAATTTGAAGAAACTATAAAGGAACTTTGGCGATATGCCCAGCTTAATCTTTTGGATGTTTTTGTAGATAGGGAAGGAATTTATACCCCTTCTTTTATCGTATTGGAGCCGGATTATCTAATAGATATCAGTTCACTGGCAGAATGCTACAAGGATTATGGCAGCCATCCGGCAAATTACTTTTTAAGCCGGTTGGTTCCGATTGATAACGCCCGGCCTTTGCTGCTGGGAAATATAGCCAATCTTTTTCTGGATGAATGGATACATGCAGGTGAGGAGGAACCGGACTATATAGACTGTATGAAGAAGGCGTTCCGGCAGTATCCCATTGAACTGGCTGCTTGTGCCGAACTTCGTGACCCGTCCAAAGAGAAAGAGTTTGCCAAGGATTGCCGGATGCACTTTGAGCATATACGGGATATCGTGCAGCATACTTTTCTGGAACCTGGTTATAACTTGGATAAAAAGGATGCTGTTCTGGAACCGTCTTATATTTGTGAGGCATTGGGTATTCAGGGACGTTTGGACTATATGCAGCGGGATATGAGCAGTTTTATCGAAATGAAATCGGGAAAAGCAGATGAATTCTCCATACAGGGAAAAGTGGAACCCAAGGAAAACAACAAGGTTCAGATGCTGCTATATATGGCGGTACTGGAATACAGCATGGGACAGGACCGGCGGCGTATGCATCCCTATTTGCTTTATACCCGTTATCCTTTATTATACCCTGCCAGAGCATCGTGGGCTCAGGTAAGGCGGGTTATCAATCTGCGCAACCGTATTGTTGCTGCCGAGTATGGGGTACAATTCCATAATCATTCTGATTTTACACGAAATTTGTTAGCGCAAATTAATCCGGAGGTAATGAATGAAAGAAAGTTGCGTGGAAGATTCTGGGAACAGTATCTGAAGCCTTCTATCTCACGTTTCCGAGAAAAACTGTCGGCATTGGAACCTTTGGAGCAGGCCTATTTCTATACGCTTTATAATTTCATTACAAAAGAACTTTATACCTCCAAATCGGGGGATGTGGATTATGAAGGACGTGCAGGGGCTTCAGCTCTTTGGCTGAGTACACTGGATGAGAAACGTGAGGCAGGGGAAATATTATATGATTTGCAGATCATTGAGAATAAGGCGTCACAGGTTCATAAGGCTTATATACTCTTGTCCATTCCGCAATATGACGAAATGTTTCTTCCTAATTTCCGTACAGGAGATGTAGTTGTATTGTATGAGCGTAATCATGATTCGGATAATGTGACCAATAAAATGGTTTTTAAGGGTAACATCGAGCAGATTACAGATACAGAATTGCGTATTCGGCTACGTGCCACACAGCGTAATGTTTCGGTTTTCCTCCGGACAGCCGTTATGCTGTAGAACATGATACGATGGATACTACATTTCGCAGTATGTATTTGGGACTTTCTGCTTTTCTGGATGCGAATACGGAAAGACGGGAGTTGTTGCTGGGACAACGTCCCCCCTGCTTTGATTCGTCTTTTGATGAAGCTATAGCGCAGGCAGGTGATGATTTTGAGAGAGTGGCGTTGAAAGCGCAAGCGGCCCGTGATTACTTTCTTCTGGTGGGACCTCCCGGAACAGGAAAGACTTCAAGAGCGTTGCGTAGAATGGTGGAACATTTTTATGCAACATCATCTATGCAGATATTGTTACTAGCTTATACCAACCGGGCTGTGGATGAAATATGTCAGTCACTTTCTTCTATAACCTCCGGTATAGATTATATACGGGTGGGAAGTGAACTTTCCTGTGATGTACGTTTTAGAGGACATCTGTTGGAGAATATATTGGCGGAATGTAACAGCAGGCGGGAGGTGAATACCCGTATGACAGATTGCAGAGTGTATGTTGGAACCGTGGCCTCTATTGCGGCTAAGGCTGAACTTTTTAAATTAAAACGTTTTGATGTAGCCATAGTGGATGAGGCTACCCAAATATTGGAACCCCAATTGTTGGGTATTCTGTGTGCCAAGTTTGCCGATGAAAGAAATGCAGTCGGTAAATTTATTCTGATAGGTGATCATAAACAGTTACCTGCCGTTATTTTGCAGAATAGCGGACATTCTGAAGTGCATGATGAGGGGCTGAGGAAAGTCGGACTTTTTAATTTAAAAGATTCTCTGTTTGAGCGGCTTTATCGTTTTCATTTAAAAGAAGAATCTCCTAAAGCGATAGATATGCTTTGCCGTCAGGGGCGTATGCATCCGGGAGTGGCTTTTTTTCCCAATAAAGCATTTTATGCTGGAAGATTGGAAGCTTTGGGACTACCTCATCAGTTGGAACACATAGAGGCTCCAGTACGTTTTATTCCTTCGGAACAGGATTTGGAGAGCATTTCCGGAAAGACAAACCAATATGAGGCACGGATTGTTGCCGGTTTGGCCAGAGAGGTGTATCTGGCTTATGAAGAGGAATTTGATCCGAATCGAACGTTAGGGATCATTACTCCTTATCGAAGTCAGATTGCTTTGATACGTAAAGAGCTTCAGACATTGGCTATTCCTGCTCTGAGTAGGATTTCCATTGACACGGTAGAACGGTATCAGGGCAGCGAACGTGATGTTATTATTTATTCTTTTTGTGTGAATCACCTCTATCAATTAAGGTTTCTGCCTAACCTGACAGAAGAAGACGGCGTACAGATTGACCGTAAGCTGAATGTCGCTTTAACGCGTGCACGCAAGCAACTTTTTATCACAGGAGTCCCTGAAATATTAAATCATAATTCTATCTATCAACATCTTCTGAAAACTATTTATTAGGGAAAACACACCACAGACTACTTAGATGTGTAGTCTGTGGTGAATTCTTTAATTAGGCATCAACCGGTTTGTATTTGGGAACCAATGCTTTCATAATAATCCAACCAACTAAATAAGCTACGGCACATACACAGAATATGATGAAGTAGCCGGCAGGTTTCCCTTCGAATCCCATAAAAGTCATATTCGTTTCTGCTGCATAGTCAAACAGTCTGCCTGATCCCATATTAATGCAGAATGAACCTATACCACCTGCCATACCACCAATACCTACGATAGTAGCGATGGTGCTTTTGGGGAACATATCGCCTACTACAGAGTAAATATTAGCAGACCATGATTGGTGTGCCGCACCTGCAATACCGATGATAATGATAGGATACCAATATGAATAATTGCCTAAAGGTTGGGCAAACAGTGCCAGCAATGGGAACAAGGCAAAGATAAGCATAGCCTGCATACGGGCTGCATACGGATTCTTACCAGTTTTGTTAATGATAATAGTAGGTAACTTACCACCATAAATAGATAACATGGTGATAGCGTATAATACGAAAATCAACATTTGTGCAGTACCTGTGTCTGAGGCGAAACCATATACATCCGAAATATATGCCGGAGTCCAGAAAAGGAAGAACCACCATACGCCGTCAGTCATGAATTTACCGACAAATACAGCCCATGTTTGGGGAAATTTGAAACATTGCAAGAATGAAATCTTCTTGTTGTCAAAGTCGTTGGCGGCAGCTTGTTGTGCTTTAGATTCTTCAGGATTGTTGTTGTCTTGTTCAATATATTCCAATTCGGCAGCATTCACGCGAGGGTTGACATTGGGTTTCTTGTAGAGGAACATCCAAAGTCCCATCCAGATGAAACCTAAGCCACCGATAACGATGAAAGCCATTTCCCATCCATTACCCACACCAATGCTTTGAAAATAACGCGCCAAGGGAGGAATAGTGATCGGAGCAGCTAACGCGCCTACTGTAGAGCCGGCATTGAAGATGGAAGTGGAGTATGCACGGTCCTTTTTCGGGAAATATTCGGCTGTCACCTTAATAGCTGCCGGGAAGTTTCCTGCTTCACCTACACCCAATACAATTCGGGCAGCAATAAAGTAATAAACGCTGGTAATGGCGATAGTTGAAGCGACAGCTCCTGTTGCAGAAAGCATTTCTTCTGCATTATGAATACCTAATGTCTCTTCGGTAGCCCAGCCGCACAATGCATGGAGACAAGCTCCTAAAGACCAGACGAAGATAGCCCAAAGATAACCTTTTTTAGTCCCCATCCAATCGATGAAACGACCGGCGAACAGGTTGGCGATAGCATATACTATAGAAAAAATAGCTGTGATATCTCCGTAATTCGAATCCGTCCAGTGAAATTCCGGAGCAATGAAGTCTTTCCAGGTTAGTGAAAGCACCTGACGGTCGAGGTAATTGACTGTAGTGGCAAAGAATAGCAGACCACAGATTATCCATCTGAAGTTTGTCATCTTCTCACCTACTTTTTGAAATGTACTCATGATAATAGATTTAATTATGTTTTTCTTATTAGACGCAAAAATAACCATTCTGTACCTATTCTCTATGCAAAAATTGGTGGAAAGCCTGTATAAATCGGTACAATGGTAAGATTTCTAAAAAAACATTCCGAATGTCGCAAAAAAACTAAAAACGGGTTGATTTCTTGCAACATTCAGAATGACAAGAGTTAATGAGTAATGGTGTGTACCATTCTACTTATCTCATATCTGTGTATTTTATTTCATCCTTGTCACTGTATTTCAGGTTTTCACCTCCCATACCCCAAATAAAGGTATAGTTGCTGGTACCTGCAGCGGCGTGGATAGACCATTCCGGAGAAGTAATGGCTTGTTCATTATGTAACCATACCAGACGTTCTTCTTGCGGTTCGCCCATCAGGTGGCAAATGGCATTTCCTTCAGGCAGGTTGAAATAGAAGTAGGCTTCCATACGACGGGTATGTGTATGGGCCGGCATGGTGTTCCATACAGAACCCGGAGCCAGTTCGGTAAGTCCCATCTGCAATTGATTTGTACCACCGTTTTTTACTCTTTCCAGCACATCCTTTACAATTAATTGGTTTACAATACGGTCGTTGCTGTCTTCCATTTTTCCATAATGATCTGAAATGGCCAAAGCATATTGTTTAGGATTTGCTTTTTGAAGTTTAGCGTCAGTAGTGATCAATTGAGTAACGTATGGTTTGTAAGCCGGTGCCGAATTGATATAGAATTTGGCCGGTTTGGTAGCGTCATTACTTTTGAAAGTAACCTCTTTATTTCCGCAACCTACATAGAGTGCTTCCTTGTATTTCATAGGATATTCTTTACCGTCTACAGTAACCACACCATCACCCCCTACATTGATGACCCCTAGTTCACGTCGTTCAAGGAAGTAAGTGATTTCCGGACCCAGTTCGCGGAAAGTTTCTAACTTTAGTATTTTGTTTACTGGCATAGCTCCTCCGTAGATAAGACGGTCATAAAGGGTGTATGTAACATTGATTTCATCCGGTGCCATCACCTTTTCCATCATAAATGAGCTACGAAGACGTTCTGTATCATAGTGTTTCACATCTTGCGGATGGCAAGCGGTCTGTACTTTGTAATTTACTTGAGCTGAAGCTGCCAAAGCAGAAACACTCAGCATCATTGCAATTGCTAATTTTTTCATAATCGTTATCTTTAAATTTTAATTTTTCATTGTTTTCTGGTATTTAATGATGGAACGACGGTTCAGCACCATTAAGAATAGTGTTATCAGTACTAAAATTCCGGAACCAATCCATTTGAATGAATAAGTCAAATGGAAAATAGCCCATGAGAAAGGACTTGAAGCAAAGTCCAACGCTCCCCCCTCAAAACCCGACGGAATATTTACGGCGGCATCTTGTGTCTTGGCATATACGTCATGTGCCGCTTTGGTAAAGTAAGGTGCCAGATCAGTTACAAAATACAGACCGATGGCCAGCACAACAAAACCAATGATGAAGGTTTTTATCACATTTCCTTTTGTGATAGGTAATACCAACGGGAATACGTAGAACATACCGGCTAACGAGGCCAATGGCAGGAATTCATTACCCGGAAGTACAACTGCCAATAAAATAGTAACAGGGATTAATAGCAATGATACAACTAATGTGGCCGGATGTCCGATAACCAAGGCAGGGCTCATACCGATATTCAAGCCTACAGCACCTTTAAACTTCTTGGCGATCAGTTCGCGGGTAGCGTCCGAAATGGGTTTCAATCCTTCGATGAATAGGCTGGTAATACGGGGAATCAACTCCATTACTGCTCCCATCTTGATACCTAAACCTAGAATATAAGGAATCTTGTCTACTATTTCTTGTCCGTTTTTACAAGATAATGCACCGATGCCACATCCTACCAGGATACCCAGGAAGAGAGGTTCGCCTAGCAAACCAAATTTCTTTTTCATACCTTCCGCATCAATATTCAGTTTTTCAAATCCGGGTATTTTGTCCAATACCTTATTTATAATAAGAGCGAATGGCACAAAAACCTGCACAGAAAGGTTAGTGGAATAGAAATTCCTTCCATCTTATCATAGAAACCTTGGAACTTGTCTGCTGTGTAATCTGCTAAGATTAATGTGATGATATAACAGATAACAGCCGCGAAGAAGCCCCACAAAATACTATCTGTCGCAAAAATAAACTACGGCTCCGATGAAAGCAAATGCCAATAGTTCCATAAATCGATATTGACTGTACGGTGGTCTTGGTCAATAGCATCAGAATATTGACAGCCAGACAAACCGGAATAATGAATGCCCCTACGGAAGTGTTATAAGCCACGGCTGCGGCAGCAGGCCATCCCATATCGAATACTTTCAGTTGTAGGCCATATATTTCGACCACCTTGCTTAAGGCCGGTCCCAGGCTGCTGGTCAGAAGTGCGGTAACCACTGATAAACCAACGAAACCAACACCTACCAACAGACCGCTTTTTAATGCTTTGCTGAATTTGATTCCGATACAAACGCCTAAGATTGTAAAAATTATAGGCATCATCACCGCTGCTCCTAAACCGATGATATAACTAAAAACTTGTTCCATTCTCTTGTGAATTAATAGTAAATGACTGTGTTTTCTACAATAGTATAAATTAAAAACTGCCCCAAAAATAAAACCTTTTCTCAACTTATCAAACCTGAAAGGCATAATAATTAGTAAAAAGACAATTTTTGAACGATTTTTATCGTTATCGTGCACAAAAATAACCGTTTTCGCACACGAATACCAAATAATACACTTAGTAGGTTGAAAAGTGCACACTGCTTTTCGAGAAAATACTACTTTGTTTCATAAAATAAATAGGTCTAATACTAAAAATAAACGTCTTCATGAAAAAGAATTCTATTTGTAAAATTATTGTGTCCGGTTTGCTTACGGCTGTTCCTTTGATGGGCATGGCTCAGCAGGTTTGTGGTAATAAGCCTTGGTCTGTACGTATGGCGGAATCAGAGATGGTGCGTTGTCCCGAATCCTGGCAATTGGATTTTCAGACCCGTTTGAAGTGGGATTACTGTCATGGCCTGGAACTTCAAGCTATGCTGGATGTATATGATGCATACGGTGATAAGAAGTTTTTTGATTATGCTGTGGCTTATGCTGATACAATGATTCATCAGGATGGCTCTATCGAAACTTATAAACTGGAGGAATATAATATTGACCGTCTGAATTCCGGAAAGATGCTTTTCCGTATTTACGAGCAGACTAAGGACGAGAAATACAAGAAAGCATTGGATTTGTTGCGCAGTCAGTTGGATACGCATCCTCGTAATGCCGATGGCGGTTTTTGGCACAAGAAGATTTATGAGAATCAGATGTGGCTGGATGGGCTTTATATGGGGCAGCCGTTCTATGCGGAGTATGCTTACCGTAACAACCGTGTGAATGATTATGCTGATATTATCAATCAGTTTGTTACAGTGGCTCGTCATAATTATGATCCGAAGACTGATTTATACCGCCATGCATGTGATGTGAGCAAGCGTGAAAAAGTGGGCGGATAAAACTACCGGATTGTCACAACATTGTTGGGGACGCGCCATGGGATGGTATGCAATGGCTTGTGTGGATGTACTTGATTTTATACCGGAACACGAAGCCGGACGTGAATCTGTTATCGAAATATTGAATAAACTGGTTGCCCAGATTAAACGTACTCAAGATCCTGCAACAGGGGTATGGTATCAGGTGATTGACAGAAGTGGGGATGAGGGGAATTATCTGGAATCCTCTTGTTCTACCATGTTTGTATATACTCTGTTGAAAGCGTTACGTAAGGGATATATTTGTCCTTCGTACATGGAAGTGGCTAAAAAGGGGTATGAAGGGCTTTTGACCCAGTTTATAGAAGTGGACAATAAAGGGGTAGTTTCTATCACTAAGGGTTGTGCTGTCGCGGGTTTGGGAGGCAAGCCAGTGTATCGTACCGGAGATTATAATTATTATATAACTGAAAAAATACGTTCTAATGATGCGAAGGCAGTAGGTCCGTTCATTATGGCCAGTCTGGAATGGGAACGTTTGTTTCAGAAAAACAATTGTGGAACTGCATGTAAATAATAGGGGATGATACGATGAGGAAAGTTTTAGGATTATTGTTGCTGTTGGTTGTTGTTAGTGGAACATGGGCTCAGGAACGTCAGGATACAATTGTAGTTTCACGCGATGGAACGGGGAATTTTCGTACTTTGCAGGAGGCTATAGAGAGTGCGCGGGCTTTCATGGATTATACTGTTACGATCTATGTGAGGAACGGAGTATATAAGGAGAAAGTGATTGTTCCTTCATGGGTGGAAAATATAGATATTATAGGTGAAGATCGTGATAAGACGATTATTACTTATGATGATCATGCGAATATAAATAAAATGGGTACTTTCCGCACTTATACGGTGAAGGTAGAGGGTAGTGATATCACTTTTAAAAATTTGACTATTGAGAATAATGCGGCTCAGTTGGGACAGGCGGTAGCTTTACATACGGAAGGTGACCGTTTGAAATTTATCAATTGTCGTATCTTGGGTAATCAGGACACTATTTATACCGGTGCTAAATTTACCCGTCTTTATTTTAAAGATTGTTATATTGATGGTACTACTGACTTTATTTTCGGTCCTTCCACCGCTTTATTTGAAGATTGTATTATTCACAGTAAACGCAATTCGTATGTAACGGCTGCTTCTACTCCGAAAGAGGCTAAATATGGATATGTCTTTAAGCACTGTAAGCTGACGGCAGAACCGGGAGTTGATAAAGTGTATTTAGGTCGTCCTTGGCGTCCATATGCTTATACCTTATTTATAGAATGTGAGTTGGGGAAACATATTGTTTCTGCCGGATGGCACAATTGGGGCAAGCAGTCTAATGAAGAAACAGCCCGTTATATGGAATATAAAAATACCGGTGAGGGCGCAAATGCTTCGGAAAGGGTGGCATGGAGCAAACAGTTAACAAAGAAAGAAGCTGAGGCGGTGACGGTCGATGCTATTTTTCGTACTCAAAGTAATTGGAACCCAATAGACTAGATTGATTTTGTAATTGCTTGAAAAGGAGACTTCTACGTTGGTGGAGGTCTCCTTTTTTTGTTGTGTTGAATAATTGGAACCCGTGAAAAATACCTAATAAATCCACATAAAAAGATAAAAACTACACATCAAGGTAACGTTATATACGTAATTTTGCAACAGTGAAACTAAGGTCAAAACCTTAAAAAACATTTTAATAACTATAAAAACACATCTTATGAATCTAAAAGAATTAGCTAGAAAAGCTATCTCAACTCTCTTTTTGAGTATGCTTTGTTTGGTTGCTTTTGCTCAAACCGCAACAGGTTTGGTGAAAGACAAGACAGGCGAACCCATGATTGGTGTGAATGTATTGGTAAAGGGAACAACCAATGGTACAATCACGGATTTCGATGGTAAGTTTTCAATTCCGGATGTTCCGAGTAATGCTACTTTAGTGGTTTCCTATATTGGGTATCTTACCAAAGAGGTAAAATCTGGAAAAGATTTGGTCATTGTATTGGAAGAAGATAACAAGACTTTGGATGAAGTCGTTGTTATTGGTTATGGTACGGTGAAAAGACGTGATTTGACTGGTTCTGTCGCTTCTGTTACCGGGGAAAAATTAGCGGCTAATCCGGTTGCCAATGTCGCACAGGCTTTACAAGGACAATTGCCTGGTGTGAGTGTGACTTCTCAAGACGGTCGTCCGGGTGCAGGTATGTCTATTCGCATTCGTGGAGGTGGTTCTATTACTCAGTCTAATGACCCCTTGTTTATTGTAGATGGTGTTCAAGTTAGTGGAATTGATGATATTCCTGCTGACAATATCGAAAGTATTGATGTGTTAAAAGATGCTGCTTCTACGGCTATTTATGGTGCTCGTGGTGCTAACGGTGTAATATTGGTTACTACTAAGGGAGGCAAGGATGGCCGGGTTTCTGTCAAATATAATATGTATTATCAGATGAAGGAGAATCCAAAATTATTGGAAACTATGGATCCTTATGATTATGTATATAATACATGGGCATATATGAAGAGTTTGGGAGATTCTTATGGTGATGGAGTTGCCAGATATTTTGGATTAGGATCCAAGTATGGAAATCATTTGAATGAATATAAAAATATGACCACTCATAATTATATAAATGATTTGATGCAGACTGCGTCTTCTTGGAATCATGATGTATCTTTATCTGGTGGTACAGACAAAACTAAGTTTTATTCATCAGTTAACTATATGGATGATGAAGGTATCCGTGTGAAGTCTGGTTTCCAACGTTGGAATGCGAATTTCAAATTGACGCAAAAAATTAATAAAAAGTTAACTGCGGACTTTGATTTGCGTTATAGTGAAATAGAAGTTAATGGATCAGGTTTTGGTAATGCAACCTCTGCTTACACTTATCGTCCTGTGGATAATCCTTTGGGTGATGCTTCTTTTACCGCTGGATTTGGTCAAGGTGATACAAATATGGAAGAAACTAGTAATCCTTTGTATTACTTGGATACTGTAGATTATATAAAAAACATGTACCGTATCCGTGCAAAAGGTGCTTTAACTTGGAATATTATTAAAGGCTTGACGGCAAAGACGGAATTATCGTTAAATCGTAATTGGAACCAGGAAAAGACATGGGATGCAGGACAGACAGAAAAAGATAATAGTTCTGCTAAATTGAAGAAAAGTGATGGTTACGGTGTGCGTTGGGCAACTACTTTGAATTATGAAGTACAGGGGCTTGGAGATGATCATAATTTGTCTTTCTTGGTTGGTAATGAAGTCTTGGCTTCAAAGTCAGATTACACTGAAATATATGGTGTAGGGTATCCTGAAGGATTTACAATGGATGATGCGTTTGGTATGATTAATATGACTACTCCTTCATTGGGACAAGATTATTTTAAAGGTGAGATAGGTACTCCTAATCATACTTTATCTTGGTTTGGTCGTGCTAATTATTCTTATAAAGGTAAGTATCTTTTAACAGCTACATTCCGTGCTGATGGTTCTTCTAAATTTGCACCTAGTCATCAGTGGGGGTATTTCCCGGCTGCTGCGGCTGCATGGAGAATTTCAGATGAAGCTTTTATGGAAAATACAAGAGATTGGTTGGATAATCTAAAACTTCGTGTATCGTATGGTACTTCTGGTTCTGATAATATTGATGCTTCTTTATGGAGAGAAACATGGAAAACAGAACAAATTACAGTGGATGGTGAAAAGGTAACCACTTATGTACCTGGTGATATGAAAGGAAATCCTGATTTGAAATGGGAAACTACTATTAGTCGTAATTTAGGTGTTGATTTTGGTTTCTTTAATAATTGGGTTCGTGGTAGTTTGGACTATTATTGGAATACGACAAAGAATATTTTAATGAAAGTGCCGATTGATGCAGCGTCTGGTTATAGCTATCAGTTCCAAAATGTAGGTAAAACCTCAAATAAGGGAATTGAATTGGCTTTAGGCTTTGACATTGTTCGTGGTAAAGATTTTAATTTAGGTGTAAACTTGACTTATAATTATAACAAGAATAATATTGACGAACTGATGGACGGAGTCTTGGCAGATACGAGAGCTATGAATGATTGGGGTTCATCTATGGCTAAGCCTGCTTATGATTATATTATCCGTGAGGGGCATCCTGTAGGTACTATCCAAGGTTTTAAATCTGAAGGATATTATACGATTGATGATTTTACTTATGCGGATGGTAAATACACGTTGAAACCAGGGGTTCCGGATATTCAAGGTATTGTGAATTATCCGGATGGAGTTAAAGTGCTGGCTGCGGATGGACAAACCGCTGTACCGGGTATGCCTAAATTTGCAGATACAACAGGTGATGGTGTTGTGGACGAGGATGACAAAACGATTATCGGCGAAGCTATG
>ENA-OQJE01000144-OQJE01000144.1-human-gut-metagenome-genome-assembly--contig:-NODE-144-length-15507-cov-3.446879_pt1 | contig 15507 bp, 17 predicted proteins | sample MGYA00242594_ERZ504760 | MGnify/ENA primary metagenome ERZ504760 (study PRJEB26092, sample SAMD00036358) | human gut metagenome | host: Homo sapiens | study: EMG produced TPA metagenomics assembly of...
ATTTGAGTTAAATGGTTTAATGTCCCAAAATTAAGACTTTCTGTCAGAATATCGGTCTTTCATCCAATTAATTTATAAGAAAAATGAATGAGGTTATGTTTTGTTACCGGCGGTGAACTTATTACAATTTTCTGCCCATTTCATCGAAAAAAAGAGTCGGTATGAGTATCTGTTTCTTCGGGCATTTTAAAAGAGGAAAAATATAAATGGGGGCAGATTGATTTTCATTGATAAAAAAGCCCCGATCCTGCTTTTCTCTGGATCGGGGTTACCTCAAATTGTAAGATGTGAGGATGGATTTTGATTAAAAAATAATGAATGAAAAATTACGCGTCTATATTCGCATATGTCGCGTTTTTCTCTATGAACTCGCGGCGTGGAGCTACATCGTCTCCCATCAGCATGGAGAAGATATAATCTACGTTGGCGGCATTGTCGATTGTTACCTGTTTCAGAATACGCGTTTCAGGGTTCATTGTTGTTTCCCACAGTTGTTCGGGATTCATCTCACCCAAACCTTTGTATCGCTGTGTATGGATTCCGTTTTCTTGTCCGTCACCATATTTTTGAATGAATGCCTGGCGCGCTTCTTCGGTGTAGCAGTATTCACTGATTTTTCCTTTGCTGCATTTATACAATGGCGGATTGGCAATGTACAAATGTCCGTTTTCTATAATTTCCGGCATATAGCGGTAGAACAATGTCATGATAAGGGTGTCGATGTGAGAACCATCGACGTCGGCATCGGTCATGATCACCACTTTGTGATAACGCAGCTTGTCGATGTTCGCTTTTTTGCTGTCATCATTTCCGTCCACACCGAAACGGACACCCAAGGCGGTGATGATATTATTGACCTCATCGCTTTCAAAAGCCTTGTGCCACATCGCTTTTTCTACATTCAGGATTTTACCCCTCAAAGGTAGAATTGCCTGGAAGGCACGGCTACGTCCTTGCTTGGCAGAACCACCTGCCGAGTCACCTTCGACCAGGAATAGTTCACATTCCTCCGGATTACGGCTTGAGCAGTCGGCCAGTTTACCCGGCAGTCCGCCACCGCCCATCGGACTCTTTCTTTGAACAGATTCACGTGCCTTGCGTGCGGCGATACGCGCTGTTGCAGCCAGGATCACTTTGTCAACAATCTGTTTTGCTTCTTTCGGATGTTCTTCCAGATAATATGTAAGCGCTTCGCCTACAGCTTGGTTCACGGCACCACTCACTTCGCTGTTACCCAGCTTGGTCTTGGTTTGTCCTTCGAACTGCGGCTCGGCTACTTTCACTGAAATGACGGCAATCAAGCCTTCGCGGAAGTCTTCTCCCGAAATCTCGACTTTTGCTTTTTCCAGTGCTTTGGTATCTTCCGCATATTTCTTCAGTACACGGGTTAATGCGCTGCGGAAACCGGCCTCGTGTGTGCCGCCTTCTATTGTATTGATATTGTTTACATACGAATGCAGACTTTCACGATAGCCTGTATTGTACATGATGGCACATTCAATGGGGGTATGTTTTTTTCGGTATTCAGATAAATGACATCATCAATCAGCGCTTCGTTGTTACGGTTCAAGAAACGTACAAACTCTTTCACTCCTTCGTCCGAATGGAATATTTCTTTCTTGAAGCTGCCATCTTCTTCTTTGATCCGGCGGTCGGTCAGTGAGATGGTGATACCTTTGTTCAAGTAGGCCAACTCACGCATACGTGCCTGCAGAATATCAAACTTATATTCGGTAACAGTGAAGATGGTATCATCCGGCCAGAAAGTTCCCGTTTTGTTCCGGTAATATCAGCTGTTCCTACTTCTTTTACAGAATACAAAGGATGTCCGCAGCTGTATTCTTGCTGGTAGATCTTGCCGCCACGGAATACCTGTGTGGTCATGTGAGTAGACAAGGCATTCACACAAGAAACACCTACACCGTGCAGACCACCTGAAACCTTGTAAGAACCTTTGTCGAACTTACCTCCCGCGTGCAGCACGGTCATTACTACTTCCAATGCAGATTTCTTTTCTTTTTCGTGAAAGTCTACCGGGATACCACGGCCATTATCCTGTACGGTAATGGAATTGTCTTCATTGATGGTGACTTCTATATGATCACAGTAGCCGGCCAATGCCTCGTCGATAGAGTTGTCCACAACCTCATAAACCAAGTGGTGCAATCCCTTTTCGCTGATGTCTCCGATATACATGGCGGGACGTTTACGTACAGCCTCCAAACCTTCCAATACCTGGATGTTACTGGCCGAGTAATTGTTTTCGCCGTTTATCTTTTCTTCTTCACTCATGTTTGATTCAATTATCTTAAATATTAGCTTTCAAAGATACGAAAAATTGCTGAGACAGGCAGCTTTTATGGACTAAAAAACGTAAAAAAGAGGGGATTGGACAGGTTTGGAATGAGGTCTGTCCGTGAACGCCGGGAAAAGTATGGGAGTGATGTATTTATTTCGAGGGTAAGTCTTCTGGAAATTAATGGGTCTTTTTTTCCTTCAAATCCTTCATCGACGCTTAACAGGCTTTTTATCAGTACTTTATCATGTACGATCCTCTTCTAAATCCTTCATGAATGCTTCGGATTCTTCAGACTCTGTTTTTCGCGGAGCGAGGATTTGCGCTTCTTTTAGATGTTATGTTTGCAATATGTATTGCTTGTGTTTTATGAAGCGCATAAAAGACAAAAGGCCGGATTAAAAAATCCTGCCTATTTTATCTTTTAGTTTAAGACTTTGCTTAAGCAAGTTTGCTAATGTAAGCAGCCAATTTTGACTTCAAGTTAGCAGCCTTGTTCTTGTGTATGATATTGGTCTTAGCAAGTTTGTCCAACATCTTCTGAACGCCCGGATACATTGCAACAGCTTCTGCCTTGTCAGTAGTTGCACGAAGTTTTTTAACAGTGTTACGCATTGTTTTTGCATAATATCTGTTATGAAGTCTTCTCTTCTCTTCCTGTCTGATTCTCTTTAATGATGATTTGTGATTTGCCATCTCGACTAATCTTTAATTTTGTTCTTTTATTATTTTTATTTGTAGCCCGTGGGGGAATCGAACCCCCTTTCAAGAATGAAAATCTTGCGTCCTAACCGATAGACGAACGGGCCGAGCCTTGATTCTGCCGAGCCTTAGCTTGGCTTGCTTTCGGAGAGTGTTTTTCTCTTTTGCGGTTGCAAAGGTAGGAACTCTTTTTGAATTGACAAAACATTCGGCATATTTTTTTTATAAATACGTGCATTTTCATCTAAAAACCTTATTTTTGTATGTTCCAAAGATACATATATTTGTGTGGAAAAGCAAAAAAACGTATTCCGGACAACGATTATCTAGTATATAAAAGAGAGAAAGAGTATGCTTCAAAAAGACGGTGGGAATTGTACTTCATACCTTAAAATATAATGATACTTCGAATATCGTTGATATTTATACGCGCGAGAATGGCCGTGCTTCTTTTCTTGTGTCTGTTCCCCGTTCACGGAAATCGGCGGTGAAGACGGTATTGTTCCAGCCGCTTTCCATGATAGAGTTTGAAGCGGATTATCGTCCTATGTCCAATTTGTATCGTATAAAAGAAGCGAAGTCGTGGCATCCTTTCCGCACGTTGCCATACGATCCTTATAAATCTTCCATTGCCATGTTCTTGGCGGAATTTCTGTATCGTGCTTTGCGTGAAGAAGCGGAGAACGGGCCGTTGTTTGCTTATTTGGAGCATTCTATCCGGTGGCTGGACGAATGCGACAGAAGTTTCTCCAATTTTCATTTGGTTTTTCTGATGCGTTTTTCACGTTTCCTCGGTCTGTATCCTAATACGGAGGATTATAGGGAAGGATGTTTTTTTGATATGCTGAATGCCTGTTTCGTGTCTGTCCAGCCATTACATGGTGCTTTTTTGAAACCGGAGGAGGCTTCACGTATCAACCTTTTAATGCGTATGAATTATGAAACAATGCATCTTTTTACTATGAGCCGTCTGGAGCGTAACCGCTGTCTGGTTATTATGAATGATTATTATCGTTTGCATCTGCCGGATTTTCCGGTGCTGAAATCGCTGGATGTGCTGAAAGAGTTGTTCTCGTGAAATCCTTTCTTATCAGGATGTGTTCATGTTTCGCGCCTTTTTTATCTATCGTTTCACTTTAGTGATGAAGTTGTTTCACTGGAATGATGAAATCTCATCACTAGCGTGCTAAAGCTTCATCACTAAAGTGAAACGATAAATGAAGCGGGAAGCAAATGGGTATTATTCCTGTCTTGAAAGTTAAGACGGAAAGCAGGTGCAATCTTTTGACCACGATATTGTATGACTCATCTTTGTCCTTTAGCATGATGGTCAAAGACATCGGTCCGGTGCGGGTGTTGTGGCGGCTGAAGGTGCTGACAGCGTACTGAAGGAGCTACTGTCAGCCTTATGCGCTGTATATCAGCTTTTTATTGTGGCTGAATACACTGAAGGATACTTTGAATTCCAGGGCATTGGTGAAGTGAGAATGATAAACGGAAAAAGTTTAAATGATAAACTAGCCTTTTATTTGCTTGGGAAGCTGGATAGGGTACTGCATACGTTTGCTTCTCACTGATTTTATAAAAAACGAAACTTCTGTCCGTAAAGATGAATCGGGGCAGAAGCTTCGTTTCTTGAATATGGATTGCCGGAGTATTATCCCAGTAATTCTTTCACTTTAGCCGAGATGGCACGTCCTTCGGCTTTGCCTGCCAACTTTTTGGTGGCGACGCCCATGACTTTACCCATATCCTGAGGACCGGCGGCACTCACTTCTGCAATAATTTCTTTTAAAGCCGCTTCCAGTTCTTCGTTACTCATTTGTTTGGGCAGATAGGCTTCAAGCACTGCCACTTGGGGCCAGTTCGGCTTCTGCCAAGTCGGTGCGGCCCTGACTTTGGTAAATGGCGGCTGAATCTTTCCCTTGTTTTACCAGTTTCTGCATGATTTTCAATGCAGCGTCATCCGTCAAAGTGTCGTTGGCGCCCGGTGCTGTCTTTGCTTCAAGGAAGAATTTTTTCACATTACGCAAAGTTTCCAGTTTCACTTTGTCCTTGGCTTTCATAGCCTCTTTGATATCGTTGCTGATTACGTCAAATAAATCCATAGTTCTTTTCTATTTTAGTTGTTAAAATGTGATCGTTATTCCGCCGTTTTCGGTATCGTTATTGAACGTTTCCTCTTCTTCGGCTATTGCTTTGGACTGGATACTTTCCAACACAGTTTTGGTACGTTGGAAAGTAGGGGTTGTTTCCACCATACTGATAATATCATCATTGTCCAGATCCTCCAGACTGAAGATGTAAATGTTGTGGCGTTTCTTCTTGTTGCTGTTCTTGAAGGTGTCTTTGCCGTAGTAATCTCCACGACGTTCATCTTTGCGCTGTTCCTCTTCCTCCAGCTCTTCCAGTTTCTTTTGTTCCTCGATGGTGCGTTTGTTCATCATGTTGTCCATGCCCGGTACATCCTTGATGCCGAAACCGGTGGCAAGTACGGTGAACTTCACCTGCTCTTCCAGCGACTCGTCAATATAGAGCCCCCATTTGGTTTCCACGTCTTTGCCGAATTTGCTCATGAAGTCATGAACCTCATTCATTTCTTCCATCATCAACTCGCTCTTGGTGCTGAAAGAGATGTTGAACAGGATCTTCTTCGAGTTGAAGATATCGTTGTTGTTCAGCAACGGGGAATGGAGCGCATCATTGATAGCCTGGCTCACACGGCTTTCCCCTTTGCCGTATCCCGTACTCATAATGGCTACACCACCGTCTTTTAATACCGTTTTCACATCATTGAAGTCCAGGTTGATGGTACCGCGGATGGTGATAATCTCGGCAATACTCTTGGCTGCGATAGATAAAGTGTCATCCGCTTTGCCGAAAGCGTTCATCACGCTGAAGTCCGAATAAATATCACGCAGACGTTCATTGTTAATCACCAGCAGGGCATCTACATGCTGGCTCATTTTCTCCACGCCGTCCAGTGCCTGGTCAATCTTCCGGTTTCCTTCAAAAAGGAACGGAATGGTGACAATACCTACGGTGAGGATATCCATATCTTTGGCTGTCTTGGCAATGATCGGAGCCGCACCGGTTCCGGTACCTCCTCCCATTCCGGCAGTGATAAATACCATTTTACAGCCGTCGTTCAACATTCCTTTTACATCTTCTATGCTTTCTTCGGCTGCTTCACGTGCACGCTCCGGGCGGTTTCCGGCCCCTAATCCTTCTTTTCCCAGTTGCAACTTCACGGGAACGGGGGATTCGGCCAACGCCTGGTTATCTGTGTTGCACACAACAAATGTTACATCGTGTATACCTTCTTTATACATGTGATTTACGGCATTGCCGCCGCCACCTCCCACACCGATTACTTTAATGATAGTCGGGTTTTCTGCCGGGAAATCGAATGGCATTATAGTTTCATCAGACATAATCTTCTATATTATATTAAGGTGATGTAATTCGTTATTATTCTTCCAGAATCTTTCCAAACAAGTCGGTCAGCCGTTTGATCGGACTGTTGGCTTCTTTCAAACTCTTGATTTCTTTTTCCAGGTCGCGTATTTGGTTCAAAGCTTCTGCTACTCCCAAATCGCGTGCTTTGGCCAGTTGCGACAGGGCATTTTTGTATTTGCCTGCCTCTTTCAGTTCTTTTGCGTTTCTTATCAGGTTCTCGCAAGTGGCTTTTCGCAGCTTCTCCTCTTCCTCTGCTTTCTTGGCTGCCGCTGCTGCTCTGGCTGCTTCTTCTTTCTCTCTTTTCCTTTTGTCTTCCACATTCTCGCCGCTTTCATCGAAGAGAGGTACTTGTACGGGTTTCATAGGACGTTCCGGACGGTAACAGTTTTCTTTTCCAGCTCCTAGTAAAGCGATGATCGTATTGCATGTACCATCTTTTTTCAGTTCCACCATACCGCCTTTCAGACTTAGCTGACTTTCTTTGGCCATTCTAACCTTTTCTATTTTGGTACGGTTACTGAATGCTTCCTCCATATTCTTTAGATTGGCGGCACCACCGGTAATGATAGCTCCTGCCAGCAGTTTGTCTTCATATCCCGAAAGAACAATCTGGTTCCATACATTGGCCAGTATCTCATTGATACGTGCTTCTACGATGTCTTCCAGTAAGTGTGACTCAATACTGCATTTCCCGTCCAGCGAGTAGGTAGGGTTGTCATCTCCGTCCTCCGACTTGTCGGCATAAGCATTGCCGTATTTCTTTTTCAATTCTTCGGCATCTTCCTCTTCAATTTGCTGGCTGCAAATATCTTTGGTGATGTTGCTGCCTCCCAATGGGATGACTGCCAAATGGCGGAGTATGTTGTTTTTGTAAACAGATACAGTAGTCGTATCTGCGCCAAAGTCGATGAACATGCAGCCCGAGCGTTTTTCACTGTTGGTCAGTACGGCATTGGCCAGGGCCAACGGTGAGATGATGTAGTCGGCTATTTCGATTCCTGCCTGTTTGAAACATTTGTCAATGTTCTGCTTCACGCTGCTGCGGGCGATGATATTAAGGAAACGCCCTTCTATATGATCGCTGGGAACTCCTACAGGATCGGCCAGCAGGTTGATGCCCACTTTATATTCCTGAGGTGCTACTTCCAGTATTTCCTGGTCTATGATGGGGACTTCGCGGTTGCTGTCCATAATGGAGTCAATCAGTTCCTGTGAAATCTTGGTTTCTTCTTCCAGATGACGTACCTCCGTATTACGGATGGTGCGTAGAGATTGTCCTCCGATGCCTACATAGACCTTTCCGATAGAAGCCTTTAATGTCGATTCCAGTTTCTTGATAATCGAAGTAAGGCTTTGTGCGGTTTTATCCAGATTGTAAATCACTCCCTTACGGATAAAATCCGAAGAGTTTTCGCTGGCGAGGGCCAGCACTTGTATGCTTCCGTCCGCATGTTTCTTTCCTGCAATACCTGTGATCTTGGAGGATCCCAGTTCTATTGCTACTATAAAATCTGTTGCTGCCATATCTTACTTCTCTTTTTTAGTACAAATAATCTGATTATTAAATTCCAGACTGATGCGGCTGTACTTGTTCCAGCCTACTTGGTTCAGTCCTTTCTCATAAAAAGTTTTTAGTTTCTCGAACTTTTCCTCATAATTCCCGGGCTTGCCTAAGAATATGATATGTTCACCAACTCGTGGAACCAGTTCCAGTTCTTTGGCCTGTGTCACATTGATCTGCTCTATCTGGGCATCCCATAGCGGATGGGCTTGTAGAAAGGCTCCTAACGTATATAGTTCCTTGACGGCAAAATCACGATCCACGTATCCTGTAACAACAGCTACGTGTGCCGAACTGTTGGGTATCGGCATAATTTTTCCTTTATTGTCAATATAATAGTTGTCTCCATTGTTTGCCATCACTCTGAGGATGGGGAGGCGCTGTGTCACTTCGATACCTATTTTGCATCCCGGTGTACGGTAACATTCCACATTTTCAATCAAGGGATGTTGGCTGAGTTCTTCTTCCAGCAGGCGGGTGTTGATGTCGCCCATCTTCTTGCCCACGGGGGAGAGTTTCTTACCGTTCAGTAAGCGGAGTACTTCTTTCTGGCTGATGAAGCCATGGTCTATACTGTCCTTGATAATCAATTCCATACCCTTGCAAACCTGATCGGCAGGCTTGGTGTTGAAAGCGGTAACGGCTACAATAAGGTAGGCGGTTATCAGCAACAGAAACAGGAGTATGAGAATTTTCTTTATCATCTTTTATTCAGTAATCCGCAGATTTGGGGTACATAGTTATCTATGTCGCCCGCACCCAGGGTGATTAATACTTCTATATCTTTCTTGCTCAGTACGTCTAGAATTTCTTCTTTCTTGCACATGCTCTTCTCGATGCCCGGACGCAGATGGTCGTAAATCAGTTTGCTGGTGACGCCGGGGATGGGTTGCTCGCGTGCCGGATAGATATCTACCAGGATGACTTCGTCCAACAAGGAAAGGCTGTCGGCAAAATCTTTGTAGAAATCACGGGTACGTGTGTAGAGGTGTGGCTGGAAAATAGCCGTCAGCTTCTTGTCCCGGTAGAGGGCACGCATGGAGAGTATGCTTTGCTTTATCTCGGAAGGATGGTGCGCATAGTCGCTCAGGAAAACTACCTTGTCGTTCTTTATCTTGAAATCGAAACGACGGTCTACTCCGCGGAAACTTGCCATACCTCTCTTTATTTCTTCATCGGTCAATCCGCTCATCTGCGCTAAAGCCATGGCAGCTACTCCATTCTCTATGTTGATGCTGACGGGGGACACCTAACTGTATATTGGGGATATTTCCCAGTGGTGATACGTAATCAAAGAAAATCTCACCGTTTCCAATACGGATATTCTCTGCATGAAAGTCACCCTCTTCTTTAGAATAGGTGTACAGCTTCACGCCATTCTGCAAGGCCGGTTGCAGTTCGATGCCTTTGCGTACAATCAATGCACCTCCCGGCTGGATGAGTGAGGTGTATTTGCGGAAGCTTTCCAGATAAGCCTCTTTGGTTCCGTAGATATCCAGGTGATCGGGATCTGTTGCGGTAATCACCGATATGTAGGGAGAGAGCCAATGGAAAGAACGGTCGAACTCATCGGCTTCAATAACCATGTATTCACTACTGTCAGACAACAGCAGGTTGGTGCCGTAATTCTTTGAGATGCCTCCCAAAAAGGCGTTGCATCCTACATGGGATTGGTGTAACAGATGGGCTGTCATGGTGGAAGTGGTGGTCTTACCGTGAGTGCCGGCTACACAAAGTCCTTTTCCTGCATGGGTAAGCATTCCCAATACCTGCGAACGTTTATGTATCTCGAAACCGTTTTCCCGGAAATAGGTAAACTCTTTATGTGTGTCGGGGACAGCCGGAGTATAGACAACTAATGTAGTTGCCGGGTTGCGGAATGCATCCGTTATCAGTCCCGTGTTTTCTTCGTAATGGATGGCTGCTCCTTCTTCTATCAGCTTTTCTGTCAGTTCACTGGGCGTACGGTCATATCCGCCTACCTTCTTGCCTTTTGACAGGAAGTAGCGTACCAATGCGCTCATGCCGATGCCTCCGGCGCCGATGAAATAAACTGATTTTAATGTGTTAACGTCCATTTTCTTTTCTGTATTTATCAGCCAGTTTGAATACCTCCCGGGCAATAACGTTGGCTGAGTCGGTAAAGGCTAATTTAGCAATATTTGTACTTAAACTTTTCAGTGTTTCCGGCTGTTTCACGGTTTCAACTGCTTTGTCCAGCAGAGCTTCTTTGGCAGCGGCGTCCTTGATATAGAGCGCTGCGTTTTTATTGACCAGCGCCAGTGCGTTCTTGGTCTGATGATCTTCGGCCACATTAGGCGACGGAACCAGAATGACGGGTTTCTGCAACAAACAGAACTCAGAGATAGAACCTGCACCTGCACGGCTGATTATTAAATCGGCAGCACTGTATGCGGCGGTCATATCACTGATAAAATCGGTTACATGGAGCATTGGTAACTCACCGGCTTGGGCTACTGCGGCGCGTGCTTCGTCGATATATATTTTTCCGGTTTGCCAGATAAACTGCGCGCCGGATGTTTTAATCTTGTCCAAACCTTCCATCACGCAGTTGTTGATGGTGCGTGCTCCCAAGCTTCCTCCTACAATCAGGATTGTTTTCTTGGATGGGTCCAGCCCGAAAGAGCGGATAGCATCTTCACGGCTGATGTGATGGTTGCGCAGTCCTTGGCGGACGGGGTTGCCGGTCAGGATAATCTTGTCTTTTTCAAAGAAACGTTCCATGCCGTCGTATGCCACACATATTTTGCGGGCTTTCTTTGCCAATAGTTTGTTGGTTACTCCGGCATAAGAGTTCTGCTCTTGTATCAGTGTCGGAATACCCATCATCCCGGCCATTTTCAAAGTGGGACCGCTGGCATATCCGCCTACACCTACTGCTGCATGTGGCTTGAAGTCCTTGATGATTTTACGTGCCAATAGCTGACTTTTGACCAATTTAAAAAGAACCGAAATATTTTTTAATAAGTTCTTACGGTCGAATCCGGCAACAGGTAATCCTTTTATAGGGTATCCGGCAGCAGGAACGCGTTGCATCTCCATTCTGCCTTCAGCACCTACGAACAGAATTTCCGCTTCGGGATGTTGTTCCTTGATGGCGTTGGCAATAGAGACTGCGGGGAAAATGTGTCCCCCGGTTCCTCCTCCGCTGATGATGATTCTTAAATTTTCTTCCATAATTCCTTTTTAGTCGAATTATTCGCAAAAGTATAAATAATACTTTTAAAATGAATGGTTTATATTATATTTCTTCTTCCGGCTCCCGCTTCCCGGCCGCATTCAGTAATGCCTTCAAGTCATCGGACAGCGAGTTTTCCTCCGACGGGAGGGAGGTGGCGGCTGTGTCACCTGACGGAAGTGTAGTAATGGCTTCCTGCATGGCGGCTACTATTTCCTGGCGCCGTTCGGCCTTGGCTGCCAGTTCGGCTTCTTCCAACGCCTGTTGCTCGGCAGCTTTCTTCTCTTCTTGCTCAGCTACGTAGCGGCTGACACTTAATATCATACCGATGTAGGCGCAGTTGATGAGTGTAGAGGTTCCTCCTTTGCTGATAAGCGGCAGGGGTTGTCCGGTGACGGGGAACAGACCTACGGCCACCATCATGTTAAGCATCGCCTGAGATACCAGTAGCAGGGCGATGCCCATCACCAGAAAGGCAGGAAAACTTTTTTCACTTCTTCGGGCTATTTTACCCGCCCGCATCAACAGCCAGATGTAGAGGATCACTACAAAGGCGCCTCCCAGTAATCCTAATTCTTCTATGACGATGGCGAAGATGAAGTCTGAGAACGCTTGTGACAGGAAATCCCGTTGTACACTGTTACCCGGCATCTTTCCTATGATATTGCTGGAGGCTATAGCAATATTGGCGTGTGCTATCTGGGCATCCTTGTCTATATCATATTTGGCAGCAGGAACGGCTTCTTTATCCTCGAAGAAACCTTTAATGCGGTTCTGCCAGGTTTCTACACGGTGCATCATGGGAACTTTGTTCAGTTTATGTGTAGGCATAACCATCACTATGCCTACGAAAAGTATCACCACGACTCCGACAGTTCCCATTAACTTGGCCAACTGTTTCCAAGGTACCCGGCCGATCACCATCATTAAAAAGACTACTCCGAACAGCAATGCTGCGGTAGAACCGTTTTCGGGAGCAATCAGAATGAAAACAACTCCGGTGATCCACATTATATATTTGAATGCTTTCGGATTGGCGTTGTCTTCTTCCTGAAACTTGGATAGAATAAAGGCGGTGACAATAATCACAGCCATTTTTGCCAGTTCGGAAGGCTGGAACTGGATGCCGAAAAAGGTCATCCAACGGGCTGCGCCATTGACACGGTCTCCGGTAATCAATCCCATACCCATTACAAATATCAGCAAAACAGCTGATATAGGCAGCAGGAAGAAGGGAAGTACACGGAAATATTTGCAGGGGATGTTATGTACCAGCACCACAATGCACACACCTACCATCAGGATGACACTGTGCTGGGTGATAGGCCCCCAATGATCCCCACTTTTGTAGGTAAGTGTGCTGGCGGCACTAAATACCTCAACGATAGAGATCAGGCAAAGAAACAGGAAAATAATCCAGATTACTTTGTCGCCCTTGAACAAGTCTTTTATCAGATCCATTATCTATATACCTTAATATTATATTACAGGTTTCTTACACATTCCTTGAACTGCTCGCCACGGTCTTCGTAACTTTTAAAAAGGTCGAAGCTGGCGCAGCAAGGACTTAATAATACGGTTTCACCTTTCTTGGCCATCCGGTAAGCAGCATCTACGGCATCCTTCATGCTTTGTACATCGGCTACAGGCAGGCCGAACTTGTCAAAGAAAGCATGCAATTTCTCATTGTGTAATCCCATGTAGATCAATCCGGTACATTTTTCTTTTACCAAGTCGGCAATTTCGTTATAATCGTTGCCTTTGTCTTTTCCACCTAATATCAGGATGGTTTTGGTTTTCATGCTTTGCAAAGCATACCAGCAGGAATTCACATTGGTAGCTTTGGAGTCATTGATGTAATCTACTCCTCTTACCCGGCAGACTTTTTCAAGGCGGTGTTCCACTCCCTTGAAATCACCCAAGGCCTCGCGGATGCATTCTTTGCGGATACCCGCCAGGTTGGCAGAGATACCGGCCGCCATGGAGTTAAAGAGATTATGGGTTCCGGTCAGTGCCAGTTCTTCCTGTTCCATGTTGAAAGCGATTGGTTCTGTAAAATAAACTTTGTCCTGTTCCACGTATGCGGCGGTTCCTTCTTCTTTCCTTTCGGCAAAAGGGTAGTAATGGCCATGAATGCCATATTTATGTAATTCACGCTGGATGATGGGGTCATCGTTCCAGAAGATGAAGGCATCGTCCGGAGTCTGGTTCTGGATAATGCGGAATTTTGCATCCACATAGTTTTGCATCTGGTGATCGTAACGGTCCAGATGATCCGGCGTGATGTTCATCAATACGGCAATGTTGGCATGGAACTTGTACATGTTGTCTAATTGGAAGCTGCTTAACTCGATTACATAATAATCATAGTTGTATTCTGCTACCTGATATGCCAGACTTTGACCGATATTTCCGGCTAGTCCCACATTCATACCTGCTTTCTTGAAGATATGATAAATCAGCGAAGTCGTTGTTGTTTTTCCATTACTTCCTGTAATGCAAATCATTTTGGCATTGGTATAACGTCCCGCAAATTCTATTTCGGAGATGATAGGGGTACCTTGTGCCTTTAATTTAAGAATCATCGGGGCATCATTCGGAATACCCGGACTTTTGATCACTTCATCCGCATTCAGAATGAGAGATTCGGTATGTTTGCCTTCTTCCCATTCGATGCCTCGCTCGTTCAGCATGTTTTTGTATGAGTCCTTAATCGTGGACATGTCTGAAACGAAGGTGTCGAAACCTTGTTTCTTTGCCAGAACGGCTGCTCCCGCACCGCTTTCTCCAGCTCCTAGTATGACAATTCTTTTAGCCATAATCTTCGTTTATCTTATCTTTAATGTAATAATCGTAATTGCAGCGAGTACGATGGTGACAATCCAAAAGCGTACCGTGATTTTTGATTCATGGAATACGCTGTTGGGTTTCATGAACAGATAACTGCAATTGGGGTCTAACTGTGCTAATGTAGTACGGAAATGGTCGTGGATAGGTGCACGTTTGAATACGCGTTGCAAATGCCCTTTCTTTTTTCCGCTTTTGAAATATCTCACCTGTAGAATAACCGAAAGGTTTTCTACCAAGAAGATTCCACAGAGAATAGGTATAAGCAACTCTTTATGAATGATGATTGCAAATACCGCTATGATACCACCAATGGTCAAGCTGCCGGTATCGCCCATAAATACTTGGGCGGGAAAAGCATTGTACCAAAGGAAACCGATCAGCGCGCCGATAAAGGCGCAGATAAAGATTACCAGTTCTTCACTGCCGGGAATATACATGATATTAAGGTATCCTGCATATTCGATGTGGCTGGATACGTATGCCAATATGCCTAAGGTAAGACCGATGATAGCAGAATTTCCGGCTGCCATCCCGTCCATCCCGTCATTCAGGTTGGCGCCGTTAGATACGGCAGTAACTACGAAAATGGTAACTAATACGAAAATAATCCAACCTACAGTTTGGGCATTATCTCCCAGGAAGCCTACGAAATCAGCATAATCCAAATTATTATTCTTGAAGAAAGGAATCGTAGTTTTAGTGGATTTCTGATCTTGTTCTTTGTGCACCACTTCTACAATTTCTCCCCCTCTTTGTATTTCTACGTTCTCACGGATAACAACGCTCGGACTTAAATATAAGGTGAGTCCCACAATGAGTCCTAAACCTACTTGGCCGATGATCTTGAATTTGCCGTGCAACCCTTCTTTGTCTTTACGGAAAACCTTGATATAGTCATCCAAAAAGCCTAATGTGCCTAGCCAAATGGTGGTAATTAACATTAATATCATGTAAATATTATGCAGTTTCCCCAATAAAAGGCAAGGTATGAGAATTGCGACAATAATAATTATACCTCCCATCGTCGGCACACCAACTTTTTTCACATTAAAAGGGTCTATAGATGCGTCACGTTGGGTTTCGGTTATTTGTTTACGTTTGAGCAGGTTGATGAAATATTCACCGAAGATAGCCGAGATCAACAATGATAAAATGATTGCCATCAATGAACGGAATGAAACGTAACCGAACATACCGGCTCCGGGAAAATCAAACTTTTCTAAATATTGAAATAAATAATATAACATCTTTTGGTTGGTTTATTCATTAGCAAAAATATCTCTTAATACTTCTTTATCGTCGAAATGGTGCTTTATACCTTTGATTTCCTGATAATTCTCGTGTCCTTTCCCGGCAACTAAAATGACATCTTTAGCTTGGGCTAGCATACAAGCTGTACGGATTGCTTCTTTACGGTCGGCTATGCTTATCACTTTACGC
>ENA-OQJE01000145-OQJE01000145.1-human-gut-metagenome-genome-assembly--contig:-NODE-145-length-15426-cov-2.810053_pt1 | contig 15426 bp, 17 predicted proteins | sample MGYA00242594_ERZ504760 | MGnify/ENA primary metagenome ERZ504760 (study PRJEB26092, sample SAMD00036358) | human gut metagenome | host: Homo sapiens | study: EMG produced TPA metagenomics assembly of...
GGCTGATATTTTTGCCAGATATGCGGTATCGTAAGGCGGGTATCACCCGTAATGTGTTGATTGACAAAGCGGGCAAGATTGTCATGCTGACCCGTTTGTACAATGAAGAGGAATTTTCTTCTTTGTGCAAGAAGATAGATGAAATGTTGGGAGAAAAATAACAGGCAATGAGGGTATCGGTACTATTTGTTACATTTTTATTTTTTGTTCTATCACCGCTTCTGGCAAAGAAAAAGCCTCGTACCGGCAAGGAGTCTTTATTTGGAAAGGAGTATGCCACCTATCAGATTACATCTAATGAATTAAGCGGAGCTTGTTTTTATTTGGTGAGTGGGCACGGAGGTCCTGATCCTGGGGCCATCGGTATCTATCAGGGGCGTCAGTTGCATGAGGATGAGTATGCATACGATATTATTCTGCGGTTGGCACGTGAGTTGTTGTCACGCGGTGCGAAGGTACATATTATCATTCAAGATAAGAAGGATGGTATTCGTGACGGTCATGTCCTGGTAAACAGTAAGCGTGAAACTTGCATGGGAGACCCTATTCCCTTGAATCAGGTGGCTCGTTTGAAGCAACGTTGTGACTGGGTGAATAAACTATATCGGAAGGATAAGAGCAATTACAAACGAGCTGTATTTATTCATGTGGACAGTCGCAGCCAAGGACAGCAGACGGATGTGTTTTTTTATAACGCTCCTAAGAGTATAAAGGGCAAGCGGTTGGCCAACAACTTGCACCGTACCTTTGATAAGAAATATGATAAGCATCAGCCAAACCGTGGTTTTCGCGGGACGGTGAGTGAACGTAATTTGTATGTATTGCGTAATACTACTCCTGTAGCGGTGTTTCTGGAATTGGGAAATATCCGGAACAAGCGTGACCAACAGCGGCTGGTTCTGAAGAATAACCGTCAGGCATTGGCAAATTGGATTGCGGAGGGAATAGTGAAAGATTATAAGCAAGGCAAATAAAGTAGAGGCAGCAGATGGTCTGTTGTTTTGCCAGTTTTGTTGATGGTTGGGCAAGTTATAATCGGCAGAATGTGACAAGTTGTTCGAGTTTGTGGAATTTCGAAATCAAGCCTTGAATACCAAAGTAGTGAAATAAAGAAAGGGAGTGACTTTTGAAGATCACTCCCTTTTCTTTTACTTGATTTCAATTTCCTCTTTCATGTCTATCTCCTCACCGTGAACATCGGTGAACCGATATTGCAGGAAGGCCAGACTTTGGTCGGGGATAATCTTTATTCCGAATCCGTACTTCATTTGCCATTTGCGCTTCAGGGAAACCAGTCCCTGGTTCACGTATGCTGCGATGTACGGATGGATGTACAGCGTAAATCTCTTTATCTTCAATTTGTTGACTAGGTAATCAATCTTACTCTCCAAAGTATCCGTGAAAAGGATGGATGGCTTTATGCTACCTTTCCCGAAGCAGGTGGGGCAGGTTTCATTGGTGTTGACATCCATGGCAGGACGCACGCGTTGGCGGGTAATTTGCATCAATCCAAATTTACTGAGGGGCAGAATGTTATGTTTTGCTCTGTCTTTCTGCATGTTTTGGCACATACGTTCGTACAGTTTCTGCCGGTTCTCTGCTAGATTCATGTCAATGAAGTCAACCACGATAATGCCACCCATATCACGCAATCTTAACTGGCGTGCCAGTTCGTCGGCGGCACCCAGGTTTACATCCAGTGCGTTAGCCTCCTGCCCGTTGGCAGATTTGGAGCGGTTTCCGCTATTGACATCCACTACATGAAGCGCTTCTGTGTGTTCAATAATCAGGTAAGCTCCACTCTTATACGAAATGGTTTTTCCGAAAGAGGATTTGATTTGTTTGGTAATACCGAAGTTGTCGAATATGGGAAGCTGACCTTTGTACAGTTTTACGATTTCGGCCCGTTCAGGGGCGATAAGTGATACATAATCCTTAATCTCATGGAACACCGTTTCATCGTTCACATAGATGTTCTCATAAGACGGATTGAAAAGATCGCGCAACATGGCTACCGTGCGGCTGGTCTCTTCGTATACTAATGCCGGCAGTTTGGGAGCCTTCTGTACTTTAGTGATTGTTTCTTCCCAATGTTTCAGCAAGACTTTAAGCTCTGCATCAAGCTCGGCCACCCTTTTGCCTTCCGCTACGGTGCGTACAATCACTCCGAAGTTTTTCGGTTTGATGCTTTGCAATAACTGTTTCAGACGGGCGCGTTCTTCGCTCGATTTAATTTTTTGTGATACCGAAACCTTGTCGTTGAAAGGGATTAATACCAAATAACGTCCGGCGAATGACAATTCGCAGGTTAGTCTGGGCCCCTTGGTCGAGATAGGTTCCTTTACAATCTGCACAATAACTTCCTGACCTTGCTGGAGGGTGGTTGAAACCGTCCCTTCCTTTTCGATATCAGGCAGCATAGTAGCTTTTGTGATGGGAAAAAGTTTTTTACGGTCGCTTAAAACTTGCTTCAGATACTTCTGATAAGAATGAAATTGAGGACCTAGGTCTAGATAATGAAGAAAAGCATCTTTTTCAAAGCCGACATCCACGAAACAGGCATTAAGGCCGGGCATCAGTTTCTTTACCCGTCCCAAATACATATTTCCCACATTGAAGGAAGCACTTCTCCCTTCTTTCTGAAATTCCACCAACGCTTTATCTTCAAGGAGTGCGATGGAAATCTCTTTGGGTTGTACGTCTACTACTAGTTCGCTTGTCACTTTTGTATTCTTAAATTGTTCACTTTCCTCATTAAACAAAGAACAAACCCGAAAGACTTTTGTTGCTTTGCAAGGTTTGTTCTTTATTTGTCGTCACAGACAGACTACAAATTATTTTTTGCTTTTATGTCTGTTCTTTCTTAGTCTTTTTTTACGTCTTGTTGAGTAGACATTTTGTGTCTTTTCTTCTTCTTTCCGCTTGGCATAGCTTCAAATTTTATGGGTTAATACTCTTGTTTATTATTTCTTTACTGATAATGTAAATGTCTTAGCTGGTTTAAATGCCGGAATATTGTGCTCCGGAATAATGATTGTAGTGTTCTTTGAAATATTGCGAGCAGTCTTCTGAGCTCTTTTCTTTACTACAAAACTTCCAAAACCACGCAGGTACACATTTTCCTCTTTAGACAATGAATCCTTTACTGTATCCATGAAAGCCTCAAGTGTGGTTAACACTGTCACCTTGTCAATACCGGTATTTTTCGTAATTTCGTTTACGATATCTGCTTTAGTCATTTCGCTAAATAATTATTGTTATACTTATATCTTAATTTTTTGGTACTGCAAATATATAGCTTTCTTCCCTCTTTAAGAAATATATTCAGAATAAATTTACCTAAAAAAAGACATCTTCTTCCATTTTCTTTGGTTTACTTTTGTCGGAAATAATTGCATAGAATGTACTTTTATATAATACTGATATGGAGAATTTTAGCAGAAAATTGATAGATTGGTACAGGGAAAACGGACGTGATTTGCCGTGGAGAAGGACAAAAAATCCTTATTTGATATGGATTTCGGAGATTATTCTACAACAAACCCGTGTGGCTCAGGGATATGATTACTATCAACGTTTCGTGACTCGTTTTCCTGATGTGTTCGCACTGGCTGCAGCCGATGAGGATGAGGTGATGAAATATTGGCAGGGGGCTGGGGTACTATTCTCGTGCGAGAAATTTGCATGCTGCGGCCAGAAGGATGGCAGAGGCAGGAGGGTTTCCTGTAACATACGCCGGGGTGCGTGCTTTGAAAGGAGTGGGGGAATATACGGCGGCGGCTATTTGTTCATTTGCTTACGATATGCCATACGCTGTGGTGGATGGTAATGTGTACCGGGTACTGTCCCGCTGGTTGGGCATTGATACTCCCATTGATTCGACGGAAGGAAAGAAACTGTTTGTCCGGATTGCCGATGAGTTGCTGGACTGTGAGTGTCCCGGTCTCTATAACCAGGCTATCATGGATTTTGGAGCTTTGCAGTGTACTCCGGTGGCGCCCGACTGCCTGTTTTGTCCGCTAAGCGATTCTTGTGTGGCGCGCCTGAAGGGGATTGCCAGCTCTTTGCCTGTGAAGCAACATAAAATCAAGGTGACCAATCGTTATTTTAATTATATATATGTACGCATGGGCGCGTATACCTTTATACATAAGCGCAGCGGAAATGATATATGGAAAAATTTGTATGAACCGCCTTTGGTAGAAACAGATCGTGAATGGACGGAAGAGGAACTGTATGCATCGCCACAGTTTCGCGGGATGCTGTCCGGGGGAGAGGAGCCCATAGTGCGGCTGGTGCGGAAAGGGGTGAAGCACGTGTTGTCCCACCGGGTGATTTACGCAAATTTTTATGAAGTGATTCTCCCTGAGAATTCGGCTTCTTTTGCGAAGTATCAGAGAATAAGCGTGGAAGATTTGCATAAATTTGCCGTATCGCGTTTGGTGAATCAGTTTTTTTCGCTAATTTTGGAGCCTAATAATTAAAAAGGAATAATAGAATGTCAGTAAATAAAGTCATTTTGATTGGAAATGTAGGAAAGGACCCTGATGTGAGATATTTGGATACCGGCATTGCCGTTGCCACTTTCTCGTTGGCTACCACCGATCGTGCCTATACGTTGCAGAATGGAACACAGGTTCCCGAACGTACGGAATGGCATAATATCGTGTTATGGAGAGGGCTGGCTCAAACTGCGGAAAAATATGTCCGTAAGGGCGACAAACTCTACATAGAAGGAAAAATCCGTAGCCGTTCATACGATGATCAGAATGGTATAAAACGCACCATTGTCGAGATTTTTGCTGATAATATGGAGATGTTGACCCCGCGTAACGCCTCACAGCAACCGGGTACGGGATATGTGCAGGCACAAGCGGTATCCCGGCAGCAGATGTCTGCACAAGTAGCTCCGCAACAACAGCAAACTTCGGATAATAGCCTGACAGACGATTTACCTTTTTAAGTAAGAGAACTTGATGTTTAACTAAAACCAGATTCCTTGGACCCTGACTCGTATTTATGCCGCTTGGCGGATTTATTTGACGGTGTAACCGTAACGGCTCCTACCATAGGAGCCATCATAGCTATCTTATTAGCTGTTTTATTGTTGTATGCCTCAGGCTTTGTGTCTGCTTCGGAAATAGCTTTCTTTTCCCTTTCACCTGTTGATTTAAGTGAGATAGAGGAAGGAAAACATACTTCGGACAGGCGTATCAGCGCCCTGCTGAATGATTCCGAACGCTTGTTAGCGACTATTCTTATCTCTAATAATTTTGTCAATGTAACCATTATCATGCTGTGCAATTATTTTTTTTGCCAGCACCATACACTTTGGAAATTCCGTGATTCTGGAATTCCTGCTAATAACGGTTGTCCTTACTTTTCTGCTATTGCTTTTCGGTGAAATCATGCCTAAAATTTATTCGGCACAGAACACGTTGAAGTTTTGCCGTAAGGCAGCTCCTGCCATTTCTTTTTTAAAGAAATTCTTTTCACCTTTGTCGGCATTGCTGGTCCGTTCTTCCTTTTTGGTGAACAGATGTGTGGCAAAAAGGAATTATAATATTTCTGTCGACGAGCTTTCACAGGCTTTGGAATTGACGGACAAGAGTGAGATTTCAGAGGAAAGCAATATTCTAGAAGGTATTATCCGTTTTGGTGAGGAAACGGCCAAAGAAGTGATGACTTCCCGGCTGGATATGGTGGACTTGGAAATCAATACCCCTTATTCCGAAGTGTTGAAATGCATCGTGGAAAATGCCTATTCCCGTATTCCGGTATATGCCGAATCGCGGGATAATATAAAGGGGATTCTTTACATAAAGGATTTGCTTCCTCATTTGGGCAAAGGCGACAACTTTCGTTGGCAAACATTGGTCCGTCCCGCTTACTTTGTGCCTGAAACAAAGATGATTGATGACCTTTTGCGTGATTTTCAGGCAAACAAGATCCATATTGCCATCGTTGTCGATGAGTTTGGAGGTACTTCGGGTATTGTTACAATGGAGGATATCATCGAGGAGATTGTGGGAGAGATTTAATGATGAATACGATGATGAAGAGCGTACGTATGTGAAACTGAATGACCGTACCTATATATTCGAGGCAAAAACCTTACTGTCCGATTTTTATAAAAATTATGAAAGCTGATCCCGCTCTTTTCGAGAAAGTTGGAAGGAGATGCGGACACTTTTGGCCGGTTTGTTGCTGGAAATAAAAGGGGAGTTTCCTGTATTGCACGAGCGGTTGGATTACGGGAATTATCATTTTGAGGTACTTGAAATGAATACGCGCCGCATTTTGAAAGTAAAAGTTATCATTGACCCTTCCCACTCCATGGAAATGGAAGAAGGAAAGAAATAGATTTTATCATGCCTTTATACCGTACTTATAGCGAAGGGGAATTTCTGCTTGGAATATGGAAGTCTGATGAAACAACGGAACAACTGCTGGCATCATTGGAGCATAAAGACTGGTATAGGGAGAAACTGGCTGTTTTTTCCGAAAAACGGAAGCATGAATGGTTGTCGGTACGTGTGCTGCTGAAGGCTTTGTGTGGAGAAGAAAAGGAGATAGCTTATTACTCTTCGGGAAGGCCTTATCTAAAGGATGGAAGCCGGTATATCAGCATCTCGCATACTCGTGGTTATGTAGCGGTGGCGCTTCATTCTTCCTGTGAGGTGGGAATGGATATAGAGCAGTATGGAACCAGAGTGCGGAAAGTAGCTTCCCGTTTTATTCGTTCCGATGAAGAGTCCGCAATGATGGAAGGAGATGAAGTTTATGCTTTGTTGCTCCATTGGTCGGCCAAGGAGGCACTGTTCAAACTGATGGGAGTAGAGGAGGTGGATTTCATTCGTCATCTTCGTATTTTTCCTTTCAGCCTGTCGGAAGAGGGGGAGTTCGAGGCATGCGAATATCGTACAGGCCGGCAGGGACGTTACCGGGTCCGTTATGTCACTCATCCCGATTTTGTATTGACTTGGATTATAAAATAATGCTCAGGCGAATCACTTCGGCTGAGCATTCCAAATAAACTTGGCAGAGTTTACTTTAAAATAAATGTTCTTTTTACCTGATACTTTTTTCCGGACAGTGAAACGGAGAAAATAGCGGATGTGATTAAAGGCATCCCTTACGTTCAGTGTTCCAAGCTCTTTCCTCGAAAGCTTCAGATTTGATAAATGCACAGGCAGGTCTTCTGACTCGTTTCCGCTATAAGCACCTTCCCGGAAATTATCCCAGTGGTTATTGGCATTTTGCTTATGCGTTTAGTGAAACATACAGCAGCGGGACTGTTCAGGATTCTCACCTTGATTCCCTTTTAATCATTCACCTCGGAGGGGAGATAAATGAACCGATGCACCGCAAAGATACAGTTTATATTTAAGAAAACAATTATCTTTCTTTATTTTTTAGAGCCTGTTTAAATTTTGAAGAAAATTTAGAAACAGGTGCTTGTCATCTTCTCATTCTTTACTCAGTGTAAATATGAATTCCAGACCTCCACCGGGGGTGTTCTTGGCGAAAATGGTTCCTCCATGCAGAATGACAGCGTTTTTCACAATGGCCAGTCCCAGGCCTGTGCCGCCCAGTTTGCGTGAACGTCCTTTGTCCACCCGGTAGAAACGCTCGAACAAACGGCTTAGATGTTCGGGATCTACTCCTACGCCTGTGTCCGAGAAACTGAAATAGTAAAAACGTTCGTCTTCACGGAAACAGCGGATGGTTATGGAAATATGACTTCCTGCGTATGCAATGGCGTTGTCCGTCAGATTCCGGAAGATGGAATATAGCAGGGAAGAATTGCCTTGTACGGTCAGTCTTTCAGGCAGCATATTGTGGGCAGTGATCTGCTTTTCTTCCAGTTCCAAAGTTACTTCGTTCAGGATATTCCGCATCATGGTGGTGAGGTTTACCGGTTCTGTCTCGATCATGTTCGGAGCTTCTTCCATGCGGGTAAGTACGGAGATATCCCGTAACAGATGTGCCAGCCGGTTACTTTGTGCATAGCTTCTCTCCAAAAAAGCATTGATTTTCTCACGGGGCAGGGTAGGGTTGTTTACTATGGTTTCCAGATATCCCTGTATGCTGCTTACAGGGGTTTTCAATTCGTGGGCAATGTTCTGTGTCAGCTGTTTTTTCAGAAGTGCTTGCTCCTTTTCCTGAGTGATGTCATTGATGGAGATTTCAAAGCTGTCATCTTGAAAGATAATGCACTCCACGGCAAAGATACGTCCGTTTTTGTCTATGTTTAATGACATCCGTTTCTCTCCTTTGCCGATACTGCGTTCCTGTTTTTTGTAATGAAACGGGTGATGGGCTGCAATTCGGGGATGGAGAAGATTTCTTCCGTAGAACTCAGATTTTTGTCTGAGATAAGGTTGGCATATTGTGTGAACAGGTTATTTACCAGAATCTCTTCTTTGCGGTGGTTGAATACGCCTAAACCTTCGTGCGAGATTTGGAGATGGGTGATCAGTTTCTCGCGTTCGATATATAAATCTTCTTTTGCCTGATGCAGACGTTTGTAAATTTGGATGATATGTTGGGATATCTCGCCCAGTTCGTTTTTGGGAAAGGTATCCTGCATATCAGTGTCTATCGGTTCATTGCGGTCGGCTTTCATGGCGAATTGTTGCAATTTGGTGATAGACATTCCCAATTTATGTGTGAACCGGTAGAATATAATTATTAATATCAGGCTGATTATCAGTGTAAACCATACATAATGGGAGTCTGCTTTCAAGTGTCTCATCAGACTGACATTATAGGGAAGGGCCGAACGAATGATATAGTCTAGGTTAGGATAATACTTGGCCGAATAGAAAAATTCACCGCCCAGGCTTTCCGATTGTCTGTTAATGGAATAGCCGCTGCCATAAGTGATGGCTTCTTTTATTTCCTGACGGTTATGGTGGTTCTCGAAGTGGCTGGGATCTTTTTCCAGATTGTCATAAATTACAGTACCATTCTTGTTGATCAGTGTCACACGTAGATCTTCAAAGGTGTGTTCGCATACATAGTCGTCCAATTGTTGAATATTCAGCGTATCCCTGCCACGGAGAAAATCATTCAGGCGGTCGTTGTAATTCTGGAGTTGTGTGTTCAGCAGCTCTATTTTGTATTCCTTCTCCCTGCGATATTGGAATGCCATGAAACAGATGGCGAATGCTATGAATAAGGAGATTACCGACAAGAATAGTTTCTTGTTGAATGACAGGACGTGGCTGGATAATTCAATAGTCATGGAAAGGTACAGGTTAGGTTATTCGCATTCAAAACAGTATCCGTATCCTAGGCGGGTGACGATGCATTTTCCGTATTCGCCTATTTTCTTACGCAGGCGAGTAATGTTGACGTCAATGGTACGGTCCAGCACATAGACTTCCTCTTGCCATACTTTAGCCAGAATATCTTCGCGTGAGAATACGCGGCCTTTGTTTTGTAACAACAGCAACAGGATTTCGAATTCTTTTTTTGTCAGGGAAATTTCTATACCGTCTATGCTGACTTTCTTCTTGGTGATGTCGACTAAAAAGCCCTTTGTATTGCAATTGTTCCTGCACTTCTTTTCCCTGTGTGGGACTGGTACGTCGAAGGACAGCCTTGACGCGTGCTATAACTTCGCGCAGTGAAAATGGCTTCGAGATATAGTCGTCGGCTCCCAGGTTGAATCCTGTCACAGTATCGTTTTCAGTATCTTTTTTAGCAGTGATGAATATAATGGGAATAGAAGCGGTAGCTTTATTCTTTTTCAGCATGTTCGCCATTTTGAATCCTGAAATTTCTCCCATCATCACATCCAGCAACAGTAAGTCGTATTGGGTCAGTTCCATCTTCAGGGCTTCTTCGGCGGAGTTTGCTGTATCCACAAAATACCCTTCGTTTTCTAAATTGAATTTAAGAATCTCGCATAGATCTTCTTCATCGTCAACTACTAAAATGCGGTAATCGTTCATATATCCATCTTTTTAATACTACAAAACTAATCTTTTCTGATCAGCATTGCAAAGATGGAGCATTTTTATTACTATTTGATGAAACAAATATTACAAAAAGATTACATGTTATAAAATCGTTAAGTTTTCATCGCAGATTACACCATTTTAATGATTCTGTAATCATCCCGCGGATAATAATTGGAACGCAATAAATTATGATTTCGTAAACTCTCCGGCTACTGGAATACTCATTTGGTAACGTATTTCTCTTTCACTTTTTCCGTGTCCCAAAAGGAACATCAGTTTGGTTAGAACGGATTCCACCGTACTGTCGTAGCCGCTGATTCGACCCCTGCGTCCAGCAGATGGATCCGGTTTCATATCTTCCCATTTTCCACTGTTCCGGTAGAGCATTGGGAGATGTTGACAATGATGATTCCCCGTGAAGTGGCATCCCTTAGAAGTTCGATGAACCATGGCTTTTGCGGAGCGTTGCCCGAACCGTAGGTTTTTTAATACCACTGCGCGTAATCCCGGTGTATGCAGGATATTGCTGATCATGTTTTCCTGGATGCCCGGGAAAAGGGTCAGTATAATTACATTGGTATCATAAAGATAGTGTGGTTTTAATGGCAGATTGGGATCGGCTTTGTGAATACGGTCATATTCATATTTTATGTGGATGCCTGCTGTCGCCAGCGAAGGGAAATTGTATGAACGGAACGCATTGAAATTCTCCGCATTTATTTTTGTGGTACGGTTTCCGCGCAACAGATGGTTTTCGAAGAAGATGCATACTTCGGGTACAATAGCAGTGCCGTTCGGATGTTTGGCAGCGGCTATTTCTATGGAAGTGATCAGATTTTCCTTTCCATCGGTGCGCAACATGCCGATGGGCAGCTGGCTGCCAGTCAGGATAACCGGCTTGCTCAGGTTTTCCAGCATGAAGCTGAGCGCTGAAGCGGTGTATGCCATGGTGTCTGTACCGTGCAGAATGACGAACCCGTCAAAATTATCATAATTGTATTTGATGATCTTGACTAACTTGGCCCACAAGGCAGGTTCCATATCCGAAGAGTCAATGGGGGGATTGAATTGGTAAGAGGAGATGCGATAGTTGAACCGCTTCAATTCGGGGACATTGTCTTGTAACTGGTCGAAATTAAAGGCTTCTAGTGCACCTGTCTCAGGATTTTCAATCATGCCGATCGTACCGCCTGTGTATATTAGCAAAACGGAAGGATATTCACTCTGTATCATGCGCTTCTCTTGTTTAATTTTGGCACAAAGATAGTAATTATGTATAAGTATGGCAAAAATAAGAGGGGAAAATAACAAAATGTTTTCTCTATGGACCGAGGCCGGTTTTCCCGGACAGGGTGGGTGGAAGATATGGAAAGATTACGTGTAAGATTATATATCTTATGCTTGTAAGATATATAATCTTATGCCTGTAAGGTACTGTATCTTTCGCCCTCATCGTACTGGTCTTTCAGGTGAACTTTGAAGAGGAGGGCATTATGAGTGAATGCCGTAAACGCAGATGCAGACGCAGCAGACGCAGGCCCTTTTTTCTCACACACGTGCGCGTATAATACAAGGTGGGGAAATAGAATAAACTACCGTAAGGTGGAAGACCCTATTTAAGAGAAAATGAACTTTGAATCTGAAACTTGTACTTTCAACCGACAATAAAAGAGTCGTATTCACTCTATATTTGAATAAGGATACAACTCTTTTTATGTTGTTCAGTTATAATCTGTATCTTTTTCAGAGCGTTCATCTTCGTTTTGACCTCCCTCTCTGATGATAGTTAAAACAGGTTATTAAAAATAGATACACATTTACATATATAATGTACGCGCACGTGTGTGAGAAAAAAGGGCCTGCGTCTGCTGCGTCTGCGTTTACGGGTTGTGGAAGATTAGTTTTTCAAAGCTTCCAGCAGCTTGTCCGCCGCTTTTTCCGCATTTCCGTTTTCCTCGTCCAATAAGGTCACGAATTTACTGCCGATGATAGCTCCTGCGGCATGAGCAGATGCAGCCTCGAAGGTTTGTTTATTGGAAATTCCGAAACCTATCATACGGGGATTGCGTAAATTCATGTCGGCGATACGTTGGAAATAGGCTTGTTTCTGTGCGTTGAAATCTTTTTGAGCACCGGTGATAGCGGCGGAAGACACCATATAGATAAAGCCGTCGGTGTGTTCATCAATCAGGCGGATACGCTCTTCACTGGTTTCCGGAGTAATGAGCATAATGATTTTCACTCCCTGTTTCTCGGCTATGGAACGATACTCTTCCATATAATCTTTGAAAGGCAAGTCGGGAATAATCACTCCGTCGATTCCGGTCTCCCGGCAGGTGCGGCAGAAATTCTCAAAGCCATATTGCATAATCGGATTGAGGTATCCCATCAGCACCAGCGGAATCTGTACCTCTTTGCGGATCTCTTTCAGTTGGTCGAAAAGCAGCTTCAGTGTCATACCGTTCTTCAAGGCGCGGGTGGCGGCGTGTTGTATAACCGGTCCGTCGGCCATCGGGTCGCTGAATGGAATACCGATTTCAATCATGTTAATCCCTTTTTCTCCAAGGCTTTGATGGTGCTTGCCGTACCTTCTAAAGTAGGAAAGCCTGCGCAAAAATAAATAGAGAGGATATCTTTTTGCTTGGTACTGAATAATTGGTTGATTCTGTTCATTGTATTTTTTGTTTTAATTGGTTTATAAATGTATGGACGGCGGCGGAGTCTTTCAACCCCGGAGCAGTCTCGAAACCGCTGTTCAGGTCGATACCCGCCCACTGTTCATGTTTGAACTGCAACAGAGAGGAAAGGCTGCCGGGACGGAGGCCGCCACTCAGCAGGAAAGGAGTCTTTGCCTGATAGGCCTGCAGGATATCCCAGTGGAAGGTTTTGCCGGAACCGCCATATCCGGAACAGGCAGTGTCGAAAAGAAAGTAATCGCAAATGCCCTCATAACAGCCGACGGGCCGCAGGTCACTTTCCCGTGCAATGGAAAACACCTTAACGATTCCTAATCCGGCGGTTTTTAATTTGCGGCATTGTTCCGGTGTCTCTCTGCCATGCAGTTGGATATAGTGCAGGCCGAATTCCTGTGCTTTCAGCAAGATATTCTCGGTGCTCTCGTTGACAAAGACCCCGACTCGGCGGCATTGTTCCGGCAGGTATTCCGGACAATGCGTCACGTAACGGGCGGAATGGGGAAAGAAAATGAATCCCATCCAGTCTGCTCCGGCTTGCTCTATGGCGCGTATGTTTTCGGGCTCGCGCATACCGCATACTTTGACAATCATGGTTGCTGTTTTCTTTATTCACCACAGATTACACGGATTACACAGATTAACCTTCGATTTAATAATCTGTGTAATCTGTGGTGAATATTAACATACTTCTAGTTGGGTTATAAATTCTTTTAAAGCTTCTCCCGGCTCGGGTGTTTTCATAAAGTTTTCCCCTATCAGGAAACCACGGAAACCGGCAGCCCGAAGTTGTTTTACCGTTTCGGGGCTGGAGATACCGCTTTCAGAGACCCAGAGCATTTCTTTGGGTAGTTTTTCCGCCAGACGGAAAGAGTTCTCCACATCGGTGTGAAAAGTGCCCAGATTACGGTTGTTTACGCCTACCATGTCGATGTTCTCGTTTACATACTCCAGTTCTTGCTCGTTATGTATTTCCAATAGGACTTCCAGTTCCAGTTCATGAGCTTTGACCGCCAGGGCTTTGCATTGCTCTTTCTTCAAAGCGGCGGCTATAAGAAGGATAGCGTCCGCTCCTACGATGCGTGCCTGATAAAGTTGGTATTCATCTATAATGAAATCTTTCCTTAGAATGGGAAGTTGCACGTGGGGGCGTGCCGAACGGATATCTTTCAGAGTGCCGCCGAAGTATTTTTCATCGGTGAGGATGGAAAGTGCGGAGGCTCCGGCCGCCTCGTAAGCGGGAGGAATAGTATCTGCCTGTGCGTCTTCTTTTATCCATCCTTTGGAGGGGGAGCGACGCTTGAACTCGGAGATGATGCCGTAAGGAGAAGAGGCAAGACTGGCACGCATACTGATACGTGGCATGGGTTCGTTACAATTGTTTATCAGCATTTCTTTGCTGATGGCAGCCTTTTGCAGTTCGATCTCGATCTGCTTGCAGGCGATGATTTCTGTTAATATATCTGTCATTGTATGAGGCGTTTGGTAGTGGAATACTGGGTGTGTAATCAACTGTTCAGTTCCACAAATTTTTTCAATGTATTCAATGCTTTTCCGCTTTCCAATGATTCACGGGCGATGGCCACGCATTCTTCTATCGGTTTGGCCGGTTCCATGGCTTGTATGGCAAAAGAAGCATTAATCAGCACACAGTCTGTCTGGGCTTTGGTGGCTTTGTTCTCCAGTACGTTATTGAAGATTTTTGACGCTTCTTCGGGAGTGTTCCCACCATAAAGCTCTTCTTGTCTGGCAAGGGAGAAACCCAGTTCGGATGGCTTGTAGATGGTTTCGTAGCGATTGGTCATCACTTTGAATTCATCGGTCAGTGAGATTTCGTCGTAACCGTCCAGGTTGTTTACTACGGCAAAGCCAATGCCTAGTTTCTGGAATACGTTGGTGTAAAGGCGCATTTGCGGCAGATCGGCGACCCCTAGAAGTTGGTAAGCCGGAAGACATGGATTAACCAGCGGACCTAGCAGGTTGAATATGGTACGTACTTGCAGTGCTTTGCGGACAGGGCCTACACTTTTCATGGCAGGATTGAACAACTGGGCATGCATATAGACCATTCCACATTCTTCCATAGAACGGGTCAGCTTATCCGGATTATTAGTGAATTTTACGCCGTGTTGTTCGATGACATTGCTGGCTCCGCTGACGGAAGTCGCGCCATAGTTGCCATGTTTGGCAACATGATATCCGGCTCCCGCTACAATGAAGCAGGCGCAAGTAGAGATGTTGAAGGTATTTTTTCCATCACCGCCTGTACCTACAATATCAATAGGGGTGTAAGCGGAAAAGTCTATAGGTATGCGGGTGGTGAGCAATGCTTCACGGAAACCTATCAATTCTTCTACTTTGATGCCGCGCATTTGGAAAACGGTCAGCAGAGCGGCTATCTGTGCGTCGTTATACATTCCCCGGGTTATGTTGAGCAGCAAATTCTTTGCTTCTTTTCGGGTCAGTTCCTCGTGATTGAAGAGGCGGGATAATATAGCTTTCATATTTATTATGTACGGTTTGGTTTATGCGTTTAGAAAGTTGGCTATCATGGTTTTACCATCGGGGGTTAGTACGGATTCGGGATGAAACTGGATGCCGTGGATATCGTATTCTTTATGTTTCAATGCCATAACGAGACCTTCCCGGCTTACTGCGGTTATTTCAAGGCACTCAGGGGAAACTCGGATCACACCATGAGTGATAACGTCCTACCGGCACTTCATCCGGGCAGTCCGTTGAAAAATGTAAATCGGTTTTTC
>ENA-OQJE01000147-OQJE01000147.1-human-gut-metagenome-genome-assembly--contig:-NODE-147-length-15154-cov-4.050509_pt1 | contig 15154 bp, 12 predicted proteins | sample MGYA00242594_ERZ504760 | MGnify/ENA primary metagenome ERZ504760 (study PRJEB26092, sample SAMD00036358) | human gut metagenome | host: Homo sapiens | study: EMG produced TPA metagenomics assembly of...
CAGGGTACGACGGTTTTACTTATGTGCTTTACTGATTAATTACTTTAATTATTCATCAAACTTTTCGGCTTTATCGTAAGAGCTCATTAAACCTCTTTTGAAGGCTCATTTGTGCAAAGTGTCACAACAACGGCTGCGATAAGTCCTAAACAAATCCCGGCAGCAGCTCGTAGATTCCGGTTGATGTGAGGAATGCATACCACAATATATCAACGGCAGCACCTGTTATGATTCCTGCAACAGCACCCTTGAAGTTGAAGCGCTTCCAGAAGAGGCTGAGCATGATTGCAGGTCCAAAGGCAGCTCCAAAGATACCCCATGCATTGGAAACAAGTGCCATGATAGAGCCGGCATTAGGGTTTGAAGCGATGATGAGTGCTGCAACAGAGATTCCAAGAACGACAATACGGCCGGTCCACATCATCTCTTTGTCACTTGCCTTGCCTTTTCTGATGACAGGCTTGTACACATCACTCGAGAAAGCAGATGAAGCAGCAAGCAGCTGGCTGTCTGCGGTACTCATGGAAGCGGCAAGCACTGCTGAGAGGAGTATACCTGAGATAACACCAGGGAAAATCTTTCTTACAATCTGGATGAAAACAAGAGAGTTTTCATTGATTGATTCGTCAAAGCCAAGGAAAAGTCTTCCGATTACTCCGATTAAAGTCGCAAAAAAATACAATAAGCAGAGTCCATGTAATTCCGATTTTTGCTGATTTTTTCAAATCCTTCTGTGATTTGATGGACATGAATCTGATAATGATATGTGGCATACCAAAGTAACCAAGTCCCCATGCCAGTCCTGACACGATATCCTGCCAGCTTGAGAATGGATTTAAGTAACCGCCCGGGAGTGATGACATGGATGATGTGTCAAGCATAAATGCTGCAAAAATCGGTGCTATAAACATAGAACCAAGCACGAGCATGCCCTGGAAAAAATCGGTCCAGCATACAGCCGAGAAGCCGCCGAGGAAGGTATAGCCTACGATGACCACTGCAGCAAGGTACATGGCGAATCTGTGGATCCATTCCTATTACAGTGTGGAAAAGAGTACCGCATGCCTTTACGCTTGATGCCGCATAAATAGTGTATGCAACCAAAAACACAATTGCACATATTACCTGCAGTGCAAGTGATTTGGACAGGAATCTGTTGGTCAGATACTGCGGAATAGTGATTGAGTCATTGGCTACAATCGAGAATTTACGCAGTCTCGGTGCTTCAAGCAGCCAGCTTATAGTGTAGCCGATTGCAAGTCCCACAGGAATCCATACCTGACCTAAGCCCAGTGCATAGATAGAAGTAGGAAGTCCCATGAGCACCCATGCACTCATGTCTGAGGCTCCGGCTGACAGCGCCGCAACCCATGGTCCCATCTCACGTCCGCCGAGGAAGTAGGTTTTTTCTCCGCCGTTTCTGTTTTTCACGAAGAAGAAAATACCGATACCCAGCATGCACAGCAGATAGACGATAAATACAATAATTTCTGATGTTTTCATTTGTAGTACCTCTTTAATAGTTTATTTAGTAACCATGCTACCACGTTAGTGCGATAAAGGCAAGGGAAAATTAATGATAAAACAAAACGATTCATTTATTATTTGTAATTATATAGATAATCAGCTATACTATAAAAAAGTATAGCTGATTTTTATATGTCAAAGGGGTGAAAACGGGATGGGAATATACTTTAATCCTGGAAATGAGAGTTTTTTACAGTCAAAAAACAGTAGAATATATGTGGATAAGACAGAACTGATCAATGAATTAAATAGCAGATTATCGACAGATGATAAATGTATTGCAGTAAGCCATGCAAGGAGATTTGGAAAATCTCATGCTGCCGGAATGATAGATGCATATTATAGCAGGGGCTGTGATTCAGCAGAGTTGTTTGAAGACACTAAGCTTGCAACAAATCCGGCATATAAAAAACATATGAACAAATACAATGTCATACATCTTGATATTTCATCATTTTGGGATGATTATAAGGCAAATATCATTGAAAAAATCAAGGAATACGTTGTGTCGGATTTAAGGGATGAATTTGAAGAAAATGTTGATTTCTCAAAGAAATTCAGTGTTATACTCATGTCTGTTTATAAGCTTACCGGAATACAGTTTGTAATTATTATAGATGAATGGGATTGTGTAATCAGAAATAGTGATGACCAGAATCTGATTCATAATTATTTACAGTTTCTTCATTCATTATTTAAGTCAGAGGAATCAAAGTACTTCCTTGCTTTGGCATATATAACCGGGATACTTCCGATTAAAAAAATAAAGGACGAATCGGCATTGAATAATTTTCAGGAGTTTACAATGCTTAAATCCAGACCGATTACACAATATTATGGTTTTACAGAAGAAGAAGTCATGATGCTGTGCAGGCAATACAACATGGATTATGAGAGCATGAAAGCCTGGTACAATGGCTATCTGATAGATGGTTTGCATATGTATAATCCGAATTCTGTGTCGATGGCACTTAATTACAGGGATTTTGATTCTTATTGGAAAAACACATCATCATTTGAGTCAATCAATACATTTATAAACATGAATTATGAGGGCTTGAGGGATGATATTGTAAATATGCTGTCAGGGAAAAAATTATATGTAAACACCGAAACTTTTCAGAATGATTTTTCTACTGTTTCCTCAAAGGATGAAGCTTTGACAGCTCTGATTCATTTGGGATATCTGGGATATGACAGAGAGGAAGAGAGTGCATTTATTCCAAATTATGAAGTGAAAAAGGCATATCAGGCAGCTCTGTGCACAGGAAATTGGGGGAAAATTGGAAAATCAATTGCCAGATGCGATGAATTGTTAAGGGCTACAATTAATTGTGACAGTGATAAAGTGGCAGAAATAATTGAGCTTGCACATGAATCATATACATCTGTTTTGAGATATAATGATGAAAACTCATTAAGCTGCGTTCTGACAATGGCTTATTTTACAGCACCTGCATATTACAATATTGTCAGAGAAATGCCGGCGGGTAAAGGATATGCAGATATGGTATTTATACCAAGAGAAAAATGCCGGAAAAACGCCCGGCAATTATAATTGAATTAAAATGTGATAAGACTGCCGAGGCTGCAGTTAAACAGATTAAGGACAGGCACTATGAGGGAGCACTGGCAGGCTATAAGGGAAAGCTTCTTTTGGTTGGAATCAATTATGATAGTCAAAATGGGGAAAAAAAGCATCATACATGCGTCATAGAGGAATATGAAAAATAAGCACATTTCTCTCTTGACGAATACCCTGCGTTGACATATCATAGTATATAAGTGAAAGGGAGTAGCCGGCACGAGAGTGCTTACTTATCCGTCAGTACGATTGCTCATACATATCATACATATATGGTAGCAATCCGGAGAGTGATTAAATGGCGAGACTTTTGTTGTTTTATACAGCAGAAGTGTCGCCTTTTTTGTATATAAAAGCCTTCTGCTGATAGGACATAGCTGTAACTATCAATTAATCAGGTATCCTTAAAAAGGACGGCAGAAGGAGGAAAATTATGATTTTTGTAGCAATTTTACTGCTTATAGCAGGCTTTGTAGCACTGGTGAAGGGCGCGGACGTGTTTGTGGATGGAGCGGCGGCGCTCGCAGGGAAATTTGGTATTCCGCAGCTTGTGATTGGACTGACGATTGTGGCGATGGGTACGTCGCTGCCGGAGGCGGCAGTCAGCATCACTGCAGGAATAAAGGGTAATGCGGGTATCACTGTAGGTAATATAGTCGGCAGCAATATACTAAATATCCTTATAATCCTGGGAGTGACGGCACTCATCACAAATGTAGCCATACAAAAAACTACCTTCAAATACGAGATACCGTATATGCTTCTTATCACAGCAGTGCTTCTCGTGATGGGAATGACAGGTAATGAAATTACATTCATTGAGGGAGTTATACTGTGGATTTTATTTATTGCATATCTGCTTTATTTGTATCTTTTGGCAAAAAAGGGCAATGATAGTGGCGATGAGCAGCCAGTAAAGCTATATCCGGTATGGAAATGCCTGCTCTTTATTGTGCTTGGCGGTGTGTGCGTTGTAATTGGAAGCCAGCTTGTCGTAAACGGTGCCACAACTATAGCGAGAGCCTGCGGCATGAGTGAGCGCTTTATCGGACTTACGATCGTGGCATTCGGCACATCTCTTCCGGAGCTTGTGACATCTGTTTCAGCAGCACGCAAGGGAAATGCAGGAATTGCAATAGGAAATATAGTCGGCAGCAATATTTTCAATATACTCTTTGTAATCGGAACAGTAGCTCTCATTTGTCCGGTACCGTTTGAGAGCAGGTTTGTGATTGATACAGTTGTGGCAATACTGTGCGGTGTGCTACTGTGGGGCGGTACGATAAGACATAAAGAGCTTAGAAAGCCATGTGGAGTGGTGATGCTGCTTTGCTATGCGGCATATTTTGTATATCTGGCAGCTATGTAATGATACCTTATGACCCTTTAATTTAAATATAGCAAACTGTCAATAATTGTGCATACAAATTAGTGCTTTAACATCAAAATGATAGTGACTTTGCTATGAATATAAACAATTAATTAAAAATAGCACTCCAACTTGACAAGTGCTGATTGCAGGTGTATAACGTAGTCAGAACGAACGGAAGGAAGCGATTATAATGGATAAAAACCCAAAGCATCCATTGAAGAAAAAGAATAAGGCAGATGCAAAGAAGCATCAGAAGCACGTATACGAATAGCAGCTTCCGTTAAGGAATACTATCCAGTAAGCACAATGTACCCCAGCCCGTCACAGGGTTGGGGTATTTTGTGTTTTTTGGAAGTATTTTTCAGAGACAGCCCTTGAGAAAGCTGTGAATACATTTTCACCTGCACCTTTTTATGAGAGAAGCTTTAAGCTTGTCGCCATACATATAGAGGTCATTTTCACGCACAATGCCCCATTCCATCAGGAGCGCTGCCGCACCGGTTACGAACGGAGCAGCCATGGAGGTGCCTGTTTTTTGAAGTGTAGCCTCCGGTGTTTGAACAGGAGATAATGTCCACACCGGGCGCTATGATATCAGGCTTTATGCTGTCAAAGGCCCAGGTATAGCCTCGGCCGGAAAAGGCAGCTGTGCGGTTTGTGCGGCTGTCATAGGCTCCGACAGAGATGACATTTTGTGAGGTCGAGGGGATGGTCAGGGTGATATCGGGTGATGCATTGATAAATGAGGTCTGTGCATTGCGCAGAGCACCTGACGGCAGCCATATATCCCATGAACCGTCCTTTACAGATATGGGCATAAGCGATATTTTCCAGATGCCGGGTGAGATGTATTCTGCTCCCATGAGTTCAATGAATATTTCCTGAAAGGGAGAGTAGGGTGAGGGACCGCCGCCTGTTATATATATGTCTGTCCCATCGAGCCTGTATCTGTATGTAAAGCCTTTTGCCTGATTGGTAATTGTATCTGGAATCTCCAGCATATCATTATTTGGGGCGGTAATTTGCAGCTGTATCTCATCCCAGTATTTCTTCCATAAATCTATGGAAAGAGATGGCTCAGGATAGCCTATCGCAAGCTCTGCATCGGCAGGGTATGATTTGCCGTTTGCATGACCAAAGCCGGCTCCATCGTTACCTGAGCCGACAGAGACCGCGCAGCGGTAGTTTTCTGCTATATAGTCCAGGTATGTTTCAAGCAGTGAGGTACCGCTGTGCGAGCCGTTACTTGTGCCAAAGCTTAGGTTTATGGCTATAGGCATATTCATATCGATGGATTTTCTTATGCAAAAGTCGACTGCCAGCATAATCTGTGTGGTTGTGGGAAAGCTGGCACCGCCTGAGGTTTTGAGTTTTACGATTATAAGAGTGCTTTCATAAGCAACACCGCGGTATTTTGTGTTTTGTTCATTATCATTACCATTTCCGTTTCCGGCAGCGATTCCTGCCACATGAGTGCCGTGCCCGGATATGTCGATGCTTGGGCAGATGCGCTGCATTTCTAAGCTGTTTTCTGCATTTATGGCTTTGGTGATTGTATCGCGGTCATATAAGGTGCCGAAAGGGATGATATCACTGCGTGAGGAATCATCGGAAACAGTCTGGTCCCACAGATAGGCGATTCTGCTTACACCATCCTGTATAAAAGCCGGATGGGCATAGTAAATTCCGGAGTCGATAATGCCTGTGAGCACGCCTTTTCCGGTCAGATTATATGGATTGGTGTGTACGGGAGTGATGCATGAGGCCTGCGAGCCCTCGTATACATCGTAGTTAAACTGCTTTGGCTTTTCCATATATATGATTTCATCGCACAGGGCGACGGTATTTACAAGGGATTTTTCAATTACAAGCACCGCATAGTTTCCGAGCAGTTTTGTGATGAGCACAGAAGGATATTTTTCTTTTATTTTTTCGATGTCACCGACATATTTCACTATCACTTCCCAGCTATCACTCTCCGGCAGATAGCCGCTTGAAAGCCCTCCCTCTTTACCAAGCTCATAAGGGGTGGACAGCAGGGCGGCGGACAGCTGTGGAGAAATTTTCTCACTAAATGCTATTTCCATACTAACCTCCATTTTTTATTAGTAAAATATTAAAAAAATCTTAAAGGACAGATGCAATATATATTTGGTATGATTAATTTATAATCAATCAATTAATTATAAGAAACCGGGAGGTCGAAATGAGTAAAAAGAAAAAGATTATCATTTCAGTGATTGCAGTTGTGCTGATTATAGCAGTTATTGTGTCAGCTGTTGTCATTGCAATGACAAAGGGAAAGAATGCAAAAAAGTCATCGGGGGTGTATGCAAACAAGGTCTCTGATGTCATGTATCAGGCGGGAAGCACTGACAGGTACAGCGGTGTCGTGGAAGCAGCCGACAGCATGGATATCAAGGCTGATAGTGAGAAAAAAGTAAAGGATATTCTCGTGTCAGAGGGTGATGAGGTACAGGTGGGTACACCTTCTTTTTACCTATGATACAAAGGATCTTGCTGCGAAAAAGGAAGTGCCACGCTTGAGCTTGAGAGCTTAAACAATACGCTTTCCGGCTATGATGCCCAGATAGAGCAGCTCAACAAGGAAAAGAAGGAAGCGTCAAAGGATCAGCAGCTTGACTATACACTGCAGATTCAGCAGGTGCAGACACAGCAGAAGCAGACACAGTACGATGTTGCCACGAAGAAGGCAGAGATAGAAAAGTACGATGAGAGCATCAAAAATGCCACTGTAAATAGCACAATGGTCGGTGTTGTTAAGAAAATCAATGAGAATCAGAGTGCAGACACAGCAGATTCTGCATTTATGACAATTGTTGCCACCGGCGATTACAGGGTAAATGGCACAATCGATGAGCAGAGCTTTTTAAACAGCGGACTGGCAGAGGGGCAGGCAGTTATCGTGCGCTCAAGAGTTGATGAGTCAAAGACCTGGCAGGGTACCATCAGCAAGGTTGACACTGAGAATCCTCAGACTGATAACAGCAATTCAGGCATGTATGATGATGGAAACAGCGAGCAGAAGGCCTCAAAGTACAACTTCTATGTGCAGCTTACAGGCACAGGCGATATGCTTTTAGGACAGCATGTATATGTGGAGCCGGATTTTGGACAGACACAGATGAAGGAAGGCATATGGATTGATGAGAGCTACGTTGTAAAGGATGGCGATGATGCATATGTCTGGACACTTAATAAAAAGGATAAGCTTGAGAAGACAAAGGTTGAGCTTGGAGACTATGACGAGAATCTCATGATGTATGAAATCAAATCAGGGCTTTCAAAGGATGACTACATAGTGTGGGCATCGGATGACCTTTATGAGGGTGAGCCGGCACAGACGTGGGAAGAGTACATTGAAAATGGCGGCGGTGAAGACACAGTTTATGATAATATGGGTACAGAAGCTCTTGATGACCAGATGCTTGAGGGCACTGAGGGCGGTCCGGTTGATGATGGCACAATGGACGAAGGTGCTGCAGATGCCACCGGTTCAGGTGACGCGGAGGTACAGTAGATGATTCTAGAACTCCAGCATATTTACAAAAACTACGACCAGGATAAGCTTGTGGTGCCGGTTTTAAAGGATGTTTCACTCCAGATTGAGGAGGGAGAGTACGTGGCAATCATGGGACCGTCGGGCTCTGGCAAGACCACTCTCATGAATATTGTGGGATGTCTTGATCTGCCAACATCGGGCACATATATACTTGACGGCAGACAAGTCAGTGAGCTCAAGGAAAAGGAGCTTACGAGAGTCAGACGGGATACAATAGGATTTGTATTCCAGAATTTCCAGCTCATGCCGCGTGAGAGCGCACTTGACAATGTATGCCTGCCACTCATATATGCCGGTGTGAGCAAAAAGGACAGAAGGCAGATGGGTATGGAGGCATTGGAGCGCGTAGGGCTTTCAGACAGGGCTGATTTTAAGCCAACACAGCTTTCAGGAGGACAGAAGCAGCGAGTGGCGATAGCGAGAGCTATGGTAAATCATCCAAAGCTTCTGCTTGCGGATGAGCCTACGGGAGCACTTGACTCAAAGTCAGGCAGGCAGGTGCTTGAGCTCTTTGAGAGCCTTAATGAGTCCGGTGTGACGGTTGTCATGATCACACATGACAGAAAGGTAGCCGAGCAGGCAAAGCGCATCGTCCACATCATAGACGGCGAGATAACAGAGGAAGGACAGGAGGCAGGTAATGAAAAAGAAAAAGAGAATTAAGATCATTATAATAGCTGTCCTTGTAGTTGCAGTTGTAGTGGGAAGCATCACAGGAGTGGTTTATTACAGGAACTCCAAGGGGCTTGCTTCCGTCATGAGTGTTTCAATGATCAGCACGACAAACGACAGCACATCCATGACCAGTGAGGGAATGGTGTGTGACGATGCATGTCAGACAATCAATTTAAAGGATGGACAGAAGGTGACAGAGGTTTATGTCACAAAGGATCAGCAGGTAAAGGCCGGAGATAAGCTCCTTGCATATGATGTGACGAGTCTTTCACTCTCGGTTGAGATGAAGCAGCTTGAGATACAGAGTCTTGAGAACCAGCTTGTATCGGAAAAGCAGAAGCTTGATAAGCTAAAGAATACTAAGCCGGTTGCAAAGCAGCCTGAGACTCCTGTTACACCTGAGCCACAGCCTGACACACAGCCGGCTGCACCTGAGCAAAAGCCTGATGAACAGCATGATGTGATATCGGATTTGTCAGAGGCTAAGGGAAGCGGTACAGAGGACGATCCTTATGTATTTACATGCACAGAGGCTTCATATGTAGCCGGATCGCTTTTGAATACACTTGCTGATAAGAGTGCGGTAGCCCGGTTTGTAATAGGAGATGCTAACGCGCCTGATATGGAGCTTATCGTAAGAGGAGATAAGCTTGGCAGCTATGATGACAGCGATGAGATAAAGCTTTTCCTTGCAGGTTCAATTACAGCAGGAAATGCTTCTGCTGATACAGCAGTAAATGATCCGTCAGATGCCGCAGCAGACAATGCCACAGAACAGGCCGCACAGACGGAAGCTGATACCGCGGCAGAAGAAAAGACATACACAGCAGATGAGCTTAAGGATGCCATAAAGGAGCAGACAAGAAGTGTTGCCGATGTTGATTTACAAAAGAGAATTGCACAGGCTGATTTAAAGGAACTGCAGAGCGAGCTTGAGGATGGCGTGGTATATGCAAAGAAGGATGGAATTGTGACAACAGTTTGTGATCCTGCCAATCCACCTCAGGACGGTACACCGTTCCTGCAGCTTTCAGGAGCCTCAGGACTGTATATCAGCGGAACAATCGGTGAGCTGGATCTGGATACAGTAAAGGTAGGGCAGAGCGTATCAGCAGTCAACTACATGACAGGTGATACCTATGAGGGCACGATATCAGAGATAAGCAATGTGCCGTCAGACAGTGTTAACTACTATGGAGACAGCAATCCAAACTCATCATTCTATGAGTACACTGCATACATTGAGAATCCGCAGAATCTCAAAAAGGGCGATTCGCTGCAGCTTACTATAGATACGTCATCAGAGGGCTCTGACAGTGGACTTTATATCGACAAGTCATATGTCAGAACAGAAAACGGACAGTCATATATATACAAGGATGACAACGGAAAGCTCAAAAAGCAGTCTGTCAAAACAGGCAAGTCGCTCTGGGGCTCATATGTGGAGATAAAGTCAGGCCTGACAAATGATGACTATATCGCATTCCCGTATGGAGTCAGAGAAGGCGAGAAAACCAAGGTGTCCGAAGATGGTATGTATTAGTTTAGCAGGGAGGATTAAAGATGCTTGAAAATATTAGATTGTCCTTTAGGGGAATCTGGTCACATAAGATGCGTTCGTTTCTGACCATGCTTGGAATCATCATCGGAATTGCAGCAATTATTGCGATTGTTTCCACAATTCAGGGCACAAACGAACAGATAGAAAAGAACCTTATAGGTTCAGGAAGTAATAACGTAAAGGTCACACTGCAGAAGGATGGTTATGATATGGATCTGTCATATGATTCAGCACCGGCAGGAGTGACAGAGGTATCGGCTGCCACACTTGACAGCATAAAGGAGCTCGACCATGTGCAAAATGCAGCACTTTACCGCACAAGACAGGCTTACAATGCAGTCTATTATCTGAACACGGCGCTTTCAGGCGGCAATATAACAGGTGTCGATGACGGATATTTCAACACAGCAAGCTATGTAGTCATGAAGGGCAGAGGCTTCTCAAAGAATGATTATGCAAAGGCCCGCAGGGTAGCTCTTATCGACGAGAGCGTGGAGAGCAGCCTGTTTTCAGGAGAGAGCGCGCTCGGCAAGACAGTAGAGATACAGGGATATCCGTTTACAGTAGTCGGTGTAGTCACGGAAAAGGACAGCTATGACCTGGTAATAAACTCAATGGATGATTACTATATGTATGCCTATGATAACAGCCAGGGCAATGTATTTGTGCCAAGCGGCACATGGCCTGTCATATTTGGCTATGATGAGCCGCAGAACCTTCTGCTTAAGGCTGACAGCACCGATACCATGGCTACAGTGGGAAAGGCAGCTGAGGAGATACTTAACAGCAGCTTAAATGTCACAGACGGCTCTGATGTGACCTACAAGGCACAGGATTTACAGGAGCAGGCAAAGCAGATACAGCAGCTCAGCCAGTCAACCAACATGATGCTCATCTGGATTGCCGGAATATCACTGCTCGTCGGCGGTATCGGCGTCATGAATATCATGCTTGTGTCAGTCACAGAGCGTACCTCAGAGATAGGACTTAAAAAAGCAATCGGAGCAGGAAAGGGAGCAATCCTTGGTCAGTTCCTCACAGAGGCTGTTGTGCTCACAAGTCTTGGAGGCTTGGTGGGAGTGCTTGTCGGAGTGATACTCTCGAAGGTCATTTCAATGCTAAACGGCACGCCGACAGCGATAAGCCCGGCAGCAGCTATACTTGCGGTGCTTTTTTCGATGGCAATCGGAATCATATTCGGTATGCTTCCGTCATACAAGGCAGCGAACCTGAACCCGATTGATGCTCTGCGCCATGAGTAATTTTATTGAAACAGCTGCTATTGTGAAAAAAATACAATTCTTTGTATTTTGATGAATACAAGGGTAGAAAAATTTTAAAAAATTTTGTAGAATGTTCCTAGTAGATAAATACTAGGAGCATTTTTTTAGAGGAATCAGGTCATGTGATATGGGAAGTGTCACATAATGTAATGATTCTTCTAAGTATGTAATTTATTAGGTAACAAAATATACATTATTTTAAGGAAAAGGAGATAATATGTACGCTGACGAAAACGTAATCAAAATCAAACATGCAGTTTTGCTTGAGGTCGCAAAGGCTGCATTTGCAGGTAACCTCGATGAGATCAGAGATGACATCCCATTTACACTTATTCCGGGACCGACACCTCAGTTCCGTTGCTGTATCTACAAGGAGAGAGAGATCATCCGTCAACGTGTCAGACTTGCAGAGGGTAAAGCACCAAGCGCAAACGATGATGGCAATATCATCCAGGTAATCAGCTCAGCATGTGAGGATTGCCCGATTTCAAGCTACACAGTTACTGAGAACTGTCAGAACTGTCTTGGCAAGGCTTGTATCAATGCATGTAAGTTCGGAGCAATCGAGGCAGGACGCCTCCGCTCACATATCGACCCACAGAAGTGTAAGGAGTGTGGACGCTGTGCCCAGGCGTGCCCTTACAATGCTATCGCTCATTTAAAGAGACCATGTAAGTTCTCTTGTCCTGTAAATGCCATTACATACAATGAGTACGGCATTTCAGTAATTGATGAGAGCAAATGTATCAGATGTGGCAAGTGTATCCACAGCTGTCCATTCGGAGCCATCGGATCAAAGACATATATCGTAGATGTAATAGATGCAATCAAGTCAGAGAACAAGCATGTATACGCTATGGTTGCACCGGCAGCAGAGGGACAGTTTGGAGTAAACATCACTATGAACAGCTGGAAGAAGGCCATGCAGGCAGTTGGCTTCAACGGTTTTGTTGAGGTAGCACTCGGAGGAGATATGACAGCAGCATACGAGGCTGATGAGTGGCTTGAGGCATACGAGGCAGGAGAGAAGAAGGTTACATCATGCTGTCCTGGATTTGTAAATATGGTTAGAAAGCACTATCCTGAGCTTGCTGACAAGATTTCTACAACTGTTTCACCAATGTGTGCAGTATCAAGAATGATCAAGGCAAAGGATCCTGATGCAGTTACAGTATTCATCGGACCATGTGTTGCCAAGAAGTCAGAGGTACATGATCAGAAGATAGAGGGCAATGCAGACTATGTACTTACCTTCAGTGAGATTCGTGCTATTATGAAGGCAAAGGGAGTACAGCTTGAGGCTGATGACACCTCATACCAGGAGGGCTCAGTATACGGTAAGCGTTTCGCAAACTCAGGCGGAGTTACAGCAGCCGTAATCGAGAGCATGAAGGAAAAGGGAGAGGATGTTGATTGCAAGGTTTGCAAGGCAAACGGAGCAGCAGAGTGTAAGAAAGCACTTCTCCTCATGAAGGCAGGCAAGCTTCCTGAGAACTTCATCGAGGGAATGGCATGTGAAGGCGGCTGTGTAGGCGGACCAAGCTCATACAATGACATGGTGTCTACAAAGAAGTTCCGTGATGATCTCTTAAGCAGAGCAGATGACAGAAAGATTCGTGACAACATCGCCAACTACCATATGGAGACATTTGAGATGCACCGCAAGGAGCAGTAATAAAATAATTGTTACAGCATAAGCTTTTTAAAACCCCCGGCTTGTCCGGGGGCTTTTTGTGATTGTGAATATCTGCAAAAAGATATGTGGTTAGTCATATTGAGAATTGAATAGTAACTAAGATATTAAATAAATTAAGTACATATTACGACTCTATCACAGGTTTTCGGGATAAAGAAACAATTGTAACACAACTGAAATATATGAAGCCAACATTAAGAAATTCTCAAGGAATTTGCAGTAGCAAAAAAGATTGTTTAACGCTATAATAGATATTGCTTGAAATAATATTATCAGGTTTGAGTAATAATATAGAGAGAATAATTATAAAATGCTAAAGAGGATTGTAAAAATGGACAAAAATAAAAAGATGATTATTGGGATACTTGTGGCTGCAATAGTTTTGGTGGTGGCGTTTATAGTATATATCACATGCTTTGATTCACACATTGAGTTCAGCAGCAAGTTTAAAAACGGTATCACTGTTGAGTATGGCAAAAAGTTTGAGGAACCCAAAATCAAGGCGTATGTCAGAGGCAGGCTTATAAACCGCAAGGGAAAAGAAATAAAATGTACTATAGACAGTAATGTAGATGCAACAAAGACAGGTTCATACGAGATAAAGGTAACGGCTCAATACGGTAAAAAAACAGCGACACAGACCATAAAGGTTGAGGTGAGGGATAAGAAGGCTCCGGAGATTGCATTAAATGGCGATGCAGAGATGACTGTAGAGGCAGGCAGCGAGTTCAGTGACCCGGGATATACGGCAACAGACAACTATGATGGGGATATGACAGACAAGGTATCTGTAACAGGAGCTGTCGATACATCAAAGCCTGGAGATTATGAGATAAAGTACAGTGTAGCAGATTCGTCAAAGAATGAGAGCGAGGTCAAAAGGACTGTGCATGTCACAGATACCACGGCACCGCAGATTAAGCTCTCAGGTGATGATTTCATGTCAGTTAAAAAAGGTGATAAATACAGTGATCCGGGATATACGGCAACAGACAACTGTGACGGAGATATCACAGACAGTGTCAAGGTATCAGGAGATAAGGTAGATAAGGATAAGGCGGGAAAGTATACTGTGACCTATGAGGTATCAGATTCATCAGGAAATAAGGCTAAAGCTACAAGAGTGGTAAGTGTGTATGACCCGGCTGCCACGGCAGACACGGTAAATCCGGGCAACAAGATTATTTATCTGACCTTTGATGATGGTCCCGGAAAGTATACACAGGGGCTATTAGATGTGCTTGATAAATACAATGTAAAGGCCACCTTCTTTGTTACAAATACACATCCTGACTATCAGAACATGATAGCAGAGGAGGCAAAGAGAGGACATACAGTGGCTATCCACTCTGCCAGCCACAAATACAACCAGATATATACAAGTGAGCAGGCATTTTTTGATGACCTTGAGCAGATGAACAGTATCATAAAGGCACAGACAGGAAATGATGCGTCAATCATCAGATTCCCAGGTGGCTCATCAAATACTGTGAGCAAGGATTACTGTCCGGGTATTATGACACAGCTCGTAAATGATGTGACAGCAAGAGGACTTTTATATTGTGACTGGAATGTATCGAGCGGAGATGCAGACCCCAAGCCAATCAGCACAGAACAGGTGGTACAGAATGTCATCTCCGGTGTGCAGAGCCATAATGTATCAGTTGTATTGCAGCATGACATAAAGGAATTCAGTGTCAATGCGGTCGAGCAGATCATCCAGTGGGGACAGGCGAACGGTTACACATTTTTACCTCTTACCACGAGTTCACCGATGTCTCATCATCGCATAAACAACTAAAAGCACCAGAACAATAAAAAAGCAACAAAAAAGAAGAGTAGTAACTAGTAACTACTTACTTTTAACTTTAC